>Ga0116229_10003246_pt1 | contig 26670 bp, 26 predicted proteins | sample S1TSphgellanicum_3_FD_87313 | JGI IMG/M metagenome (GOLD analysis project Ga0116229, IMG submission 87313) | Host-associated microbial communities from peat moss isolated from Minnesota, USA - S1T2_Fc - Sphagnum magellanicum MG | ecosystem: Host-associated > Plants > Peat moss > Unclassified... | reverse complement strand
CCGGGCACATGTTCAGCGTGGGATAGCTTCATCGACGCCCTCGGCCAGCTCAAACATTGCCGCTCCTGCCCTTCCCTGAGATAGATTTCATCAGGACGGGCTGGAGGTCTCTATTTGGCGAAATCACCATTCGTTGGTCGCTTGGACGATGTTCAGAAATCCTTGGCCGGATTGCTTAAGCCTCTCGGGTTCGCCCGGAAGGGCCGCACCTTTAACCGCTCTGCCGAAGATGGGATCGTTCAAGTCATAAATCTACAAACAGGCCAATTCCCAATTGGTGAGAGCGAATTACCTCCGGAAGCCGCGCATCTGCGGCCAGACCTATACGGCCGATTTACGGTCAATCTAGGTGTCCATGTTCGCGAGATTTGGGAGTCGGAATCGGTCCGACCTTATCCAAATATAATTCAAGATTACGATTGCCAGATAAGGCAGAGGCTCGGTGCCGTTTCCGGGGGCAAAGACTACTGGTGGTCTCTTGATACGCCAGCCGAAAAATTAGTCTCAGACGTAGCCCCTATTCTGATTGAAGATGGAATTTCGTTTTTGGAGAAGTTCTCAACACGAGATTTGATCATGCGCGATTGGGTGGCGACCAATGACGGAGATGGCTGCATTTCGATGAGAGCGCGGGTCGATGTCGCAATTATGCTGGTCAGGCACGGCCGCCGCGAAGAGGCCTCCCAGCTTCTCGCAGAACAGGTGAAGCGTTCGAGTGTCAAAGGCCATGTCACATATGTGCGTGCGCTCCGCGAGAAATTAGGGCTGGGCGAGCTTCCTGCCTAAGCTACGTGCCTCGCGCGCTAACGCGCACTCGGAAAACAAAGAACGAAGCTGAACGATTGGTGCGGAGGGCAGCGGTCGGGCTCTGCGCGTTGGAGGGCTCCGCGCCCGCCCGCTCCCCTCACCTACCCCCTGGCGCCATTTCTAACTGGCGCCCAGCGCGACATCTCTAACCGGCGTAGACACCGCCCTGAAAAGCGCTCAGCGGGGTTCGACCAGAAGGTTCAGATACGTCGGGTCGAACTCCGCAAACGCCTTCAGCCGATCAAAATTGGGAATGCCGACCCGCGCGCCGCGCCAGGTGATCAGCTTCTCGCGCCTCAGCTCCTGAACGACCCGATTGACGTGCACCGTCGAAAGGCCGAGCGCATCGGCAAGCAGGATCTGAGTGACGGGGAACTCGAAACTATGGTCCTCGGCCCGGCCGACAGCCTCAAGCCTAAGGTAAAGTTCGCAGAGGAGATGGGCGAGGTGGGCCGGCGCCGGCAGGCGCCCCAGAGTGACGAGCCACTCGCGATGCATGGCCGCGTCAAGCAGGGTGCTCAGCCACAACATACGGGTGAGATGCGGGTGGTTCTCGGTCACCTCTCTTAAGACCGCGTGCTTGACCATCGCCATCTTGCACTCCGTGACCGCCGCCACCGTATGATCCATCGGCTTCAGCAGAAAGGAGTGAAGGTCGACGAAATCGCCGACGATATGGAATGCGGTGATCTGCTGGCGACCGTCCTTCAGCTGCTTGTTGCGGCTGGCCCAACCCTCAAGAATTAAGCAGCTAAAGTCGCTGGCGCTGCCTTCAGCGACGATCTCCTCCCCGGCTGAAAATGTTCGCACGCTATAGGCGGAGGTTTCGAGAATCTGCTGTTCCGCCTCAGTCAGCTTGTCGCGCTGTCCGAGTTTAGCGATCAGCGGATGCACCATCCTCGTACGCCCTTCCGGCGCCGTACGCGCCATCACAGGAAAGCTTGGCGGGGGCGGCGGTTCCCGCTCACGCTTAGCGCATGAACTTCTGGAACTTGATCCGGTGGGGAATGAGGCTGTCGACGCCGAGACGGCGTTTTTTGTCCTCCTCGTACATTTCGAAGTTGCCCTCGAACCATTCCACGTGGCTGTCGCCCTCGAAGGCGAGGATGTGGGTCGCCAGACGGTCAAGAAACCAGCGATCGTGGCTGATCACGACGGCGCAGCCCGCGAAATCTTCGAGCGCCTCCTCAAGGTTCTGCAAGGTCTCGATGTCGAGATCATTGGTCGGTTCGTCGAGCAGAATGAGGTTTCCGGCTTCGGCGAGGGTCTTCGCCAGATGCACACGGTTGCGCTCCCCGCCCGACAGAAGGCCGACCTTCTTCTGCTGGTCGCCCCCCTTGAAGTTGAAGGAGCCGACATAAGATCGGGTGTTGATCTCGCGGGCGCCGACCTTCATCACGTCAAGGCCGTGGCTGATCTCCTGCCAGACCGTCTTGGAGTCGTCGAGGGCGTCGCGGCTCTGGTCAACGTAGGCCAGCTTCACCGTCTCGCCTAGCCGGATCGAGCCCTTGTCCGGTTTCTCCTGGCCCGTGATCAGCTTGAACAGGGTCGACTTGCCAGCCCCGTTCGGCCCGATGACGCCGACAATACCGTTTGGCGGCAAACGGAAGCTGAGATCCTTGAACAGGACCTTGTCGCCGTACTCCTTCTCCAGGCCGCTGACCTCAAGCACCAGGTTGCCAAGGCGCGGGCCCGGCGGGATCTGGATCACGGCGTGAGATTGAGCCTGGCGTGCATTCTCCTGCTCGCGAACCATGTCTTCATAGGCCGCCAGGCGCGCCTTGGACTTGGACTGGCGGGCTTTGGCGCCAGAGCGAACCCATTCGAGCTCGCGGGTCAGGGCGCGCTGGCGGGCCTCCGATTCAGACTGCTCCTGAACCACGCGCTTCTGCTTTTGCTCGAGCCAACCGGAATAGTTGCCCTCATAAGGCACGCCCTTTCCCCGATCGAGCTCAAGGGTCCACTTGGTCACCTGGTCAAGGAAGTAGCGGTCGTGAGTGACCAGGATCACGCAGCCCGGAAAGGCCTCCAGATGGTGCTGAAGCCAGGCGACGCTCTCAGCATCAAGGTGGTTGGTGGGCTCATCCAGGAGCAGCATGTCAGGCTTGGACAGGAGCAGGCGTGCGAGGGCGATTCGCCGCTTCTCCCCGCCCGACAGCTTATCGACCGGCCAGTCGTCCGGCGGGCAGCGCAGGGCGCCCATCGCCATCTCGATCCGGCTGTCTATGTCCCATAGGTCCCCGGCGTCGATCTTCTCCTGGAGGGTGTTCATCTCCTCCATCAGGGCGTCGGTGTAGGTCTCGCCGAGCTCCGCGGCGATCGCGTTATACCGATCGACGATCTTCTTTTCCTCACACCAGGCGATCACATTGCCCCAGACGTTGAGCGCGTCATCGAGATGGGGCTCCTGTTCGAGATAGCCCATCTTCACCCCGTCCGCGGCGCGCGCCTCGCCGCTGAACTCCTTGTCGATCCCCGCCATGATCTTCAGCAGCGTCGACTTTCCCGAACCGTTGACGCCCACGACCCCGATCTTGGCGTCCGAATAGAACGACAGCCAGATGTTCTCGAACACCTTCTTGCCGCCCGGATAGGCCTTGGTCAGGCCTTGCATCTGAAAAATGTACTGCTGCGCCATGCGTGCGACGCGGACGGGGAGGCCCGCGCTCCGTCAAACTGTAATGGGGTGGCGCGGGAGATAGCGGGCAGACGCGCGGCGCGCAATGGCCCACCCATCGCGCCCGACGCCAGGCCGTGTCGATGAACCGGGAAGGTCGCCGCCCTCGGCCGGGGCTGGGGCGGTGGAGCGCTTATGACGCCGCCTCGGCGCTCGCCGCGTCGAGCGTGGCCATGTCGTCCAGCGTCAGGGCGAGCCGGGCGGCGGCGACCAGGTCTTTGAGCTGGTCTAAAGACGTCGCGCTGGCGATGGCCGCGGCCACGCCCGGCTTGGCCATCACCCAGGCCGCGGCGACCTGGGCGGGCGTAGCGCCATGGGCCTCAGAAACCTCATCCAGGGCTTTCAGAACGCCCAAGCCCCGGTCGTTCAGATACTTCTTCACCCCGCCCCCGCGGGCGCTTTTGCCGAGGTCGGCCTCGGAGCGGTATTTTCCGGAAAGAAAGCCTGAGGCCAGGGAGTAGTAGGTGATGATCCCGACGTCATCCTTGAGGCACAAAGGGACGATCTCCGCCTCGATGGCGCGGTCCATAAGGTTATAAGCGGGCTGGAGACTGTCGTAGCGGGCAAGGCCCAGGTCCGCTGAGACCCTGAGGGCCTCGGCCAGCCGCGGCGCGCCGTAATTAGAGGCGCCGACGGCCCGGACCTTCCCAGACCTCACCAGCTTGTCAAACGCGCTTAGGGTTTCCTCAAGCGGCGTCTCCGCATCGTCCCTATGGCTCTGGTAGAGATCGATCCGGTCGGTCTGCAACCGCGTGAGAGAGGCCTCCACAGCCGTTTCGATCTGAGCGGCCCTAAGCCCATTGTTCGGCGCCAGCATGCCAAGTTTGGTGGCGACCAGCACCTTGTCGCGAACGCCCGGGCGCGCCGAGAACCAGGCCCCCATAACCGTCTCGCTCTCACCGCCCTTATGCCCCGGGGCCCAGGCCGAATAGACGTCTGCGGTGTCGATCAGGTTGAACCCCTCGCCCACGAAAGCGTCGAGCATGGCGAAGGCTGTGGCTTTGTCAGCGGTCCAGTCAAAGACATTGCCGCCGAAGGCCCAGGGCGCGGTCTTCAGGCCGGAACGGCCAAGGGGGCGTAACTCCATGCGTCGTTCTCCAATGTGCAGATCAGGTCCAGAACCCCTCGCCCTTCGAAGGGTGCTGGTCGCTCGCGCGGTGCGAGCGGGATCTCTGGTGAGGAATTTGGCTCACGCTCGGCTTTGATGATGAGGTCGCTGAGCGCGGCGACCAAAGAGCGTAGAGAGACAGAGCCATATCAACTGAACACCCGCCGAAGAATGGCTTCGATGCCCTCCGCGTCGATCTCATCAAAGGCGGCCGGGCGATCTGAATCAACGTCAAATACGGCGATCAGCCGGCCGTGCGGGTCGAACACCGGTGTGACGATCTCGCTTTTTGAACGGCTGTCGCAAGCGATATGGCCAGGAAAGGCGTCGACATCCTCCACGATCACCGTTCGCCCGCCCGCGGCCGCAGCGCCGCAGACACCGCGCCCGAACGGGATACGCAGGCATCCCAGGGTCCCTTGATAGGGGCCGACCCTCAGCTCGTCTTCCCGCAGGGGATCCACCACGTAAAACCCGGTCCAGAAATAGGCGTCAAAAGCGTGATGAAGCATGGACGACACGGTCGCCATGCGCGCGGTCGTGTCGCTTTCGCCCTCCAAGACTGAGGCGACCTCCTCGGCCAGCTCCCTGTAGCGCATACGTTTCTCGCTGGACAGGCGGGCGGGATCGAAGTCTTCGGCCATAGGATGCAGATAGGCCGCCATGTCGATCGGCTCAACCGGTCCTTAACCCTGCTGTTGCACGCGGCGTAAAGGCGCCATGCCCCATAGGGTCAGGTCCGCTCGGGGGGGCCATGTCGTCGGCAGACCTCAAATATGTTCGCGCCCTGCTGGTCGCGCAGACCGCTGAGGTCGACCCACAGGCCAAAAGCCTGTTCGGCAGGCTGTTCCCGACCAGGTCCGAACCGTCTCGTCCTGCCTCTCGGCCGCTCCTCTTGGGGACGGTTCCCAGCTCGGCGACGCCGGTCCAGACGGGGATCCGGGCAGAGGCCGGGCGTGACACGCAACGGCGGTCAGACGGGGTTCGCCCGCCTGCGCACGCGACCCCTCCTCCCTCGCCCGCGTCGTCCGTCGGGCTTCGCGCCGAATTCGGCCGCCGACCCGACCTCTCGCCCGAACCCGAACTTGTCCTCGATAAGCCCGCCGCTGCAGCGCGCCGCCTGCAATGGCTAGACCCCGCCGGCAAACCCGTCGGGGAAATGGTCCTGCCCCCGGACGCGCCCCCCGTTCGCATGTTCGCGAGCTTGGTTCGCGAGGAGGTCCCGTTCTTTCCCGAGGATTTTCTCGACCCCGAACTGCCCGCAGAGCCTCAACCCCTCAGGCCTTGGCTTAAGGCCCTGCGGCGGTCTGGACGGGCCAGGAGCGCGGGCGCCGACCAGACGGCCTCTCTGCCTGATTACGACAAACCCCTCTGCAAACAGGTGCGCGAGCGCCGGGCCAGGATGCGAAGGGCGCCGACCATGGCCGCTCCTCGGCCCCTCGGCCATGACCTTTTGGAGGCGCTTTGCGTGACCCTCGCGCGCGAGCAGGAGACCCTCGCAGACCGGCTTCTCAGCGTAGCGATCGACCCTGGCTCGTCCCGATCTGAGGCGGAGGCGTCGGCCGCCTAGACGTCAAGTCTGGTCAAGGACCTGGTCGGCCTTTCGATCGATCCGCTCCGCTTGGGCCTTCGACATTCGGCCGGCCTTGACCGCCTGGCTGGCGCGGGCCTTGGCGTTGCGGGCATGGGGCTTGTCTTCGATCGGATAGGCGCGCTTGTCCGGCTCGGCGAACTTGGACTTGGGCAGCTTACGGCGATGGGCGGCGTCGAGCTCGGCCATGACGGATCCTCCATGATCAGGGATCAATTCCTAAAGCCAAAGCGTGTTCCGCGGGCCGCCGCGCCGCTATATAGAGCCCTTGAACCCATATGGAGCCCATCCAGTGACGCCCGACGAACGGACCCTCCTGCAGAGCTTCCTTAGCGATCTCACCCAGACGCCCAACGTCGCCAAGGATCCTGAGGCTGACGCCATGATCAACGAGGCGGTGCGCAGCAATCCTGGCGCTGTCTACCTTCTGGTTCAGCACGCCATCCTGGCCGACCAGGCCCTCCACGCGGCCCAGGCGCAGCTTCAGTCCCAACTTCAGTCTCAGCCCGCCCCGGCCTTCCTTCCGCAGCCGAGCAACGGCGCCCTGGCGCCTTGGGCCGGCCAGGGCGGAGCGCCCGTGCCATCAAGTCCGTTCGCCGCCAACAGCGGCCTCGGCGGCTTTTTGCGCAACGCCGGAACCATGGCGGCGGGCGTCGCCGCCGGCGACTTCCTGTTCCAGGGCATCGAGAACATCTTCTCCCCGCGCTGGTGACCTGAAATCGGCCCGTGGCGCCCCTGGAGATTTCCCTTCTGACCTTTGCCGCAGCGGCGGGCCTTTTGACCCTGACGCCCGGGATCGACACCGCCATGGTGCTTCGCGCCTCGACGGCCGGCGGTCCGAGGGCCGGCGCGGCCGCGGCGGCGGGGATCTGCCTCGGCCTTCTGGTCTGGGGCCTCGGCGCAGCCCTCGGCCTGACCGCGCTTCTGACCGCCTCCAGGCTGGCCTTTTCGCTGATGAAGTGGGCCGGCGCCGCCTACCTCGCCTACCTCGGGGTCAACCTCCTGACAAAGCCGAGGCGCGCGCTCTTGGAAAGCGCCGCGCCCGGGTCCGCCCCGCCCTGGACCCAGTCCTTCCGACGCGGGTTGTTTTCCAACCTTTTGAACCCGAAGGTGGGCGTCTTTTACATCACCTTCCTGCCCCAGTTCATCCCGCACGGGTACGCTCCGGCGGCCGTCTGCGGACTGCTCGTCAGCATCCATGTGCTTTTGTCTTTGCTCTGGCTGTCGGTCCTGGTCTGGCTGACCGTCCCCCTTGGGCGGTTTCTGCGTCGTCCTTCGACAGTCCGCATGCTTGACCGGCTGACAGGCGCTGTCTTCATCGGATTCGGCGTCAAACTGGCGCTGACCGACAGGGCTTAGGGACCGCGCTTCACGCATGGTTAACGACAGGCGGGCGAGGGTGACTCGAACCTCGGGACCCAGCGCTTGCGTAACCTGATCGCCGCCATCGACAGGATCGACCCCCTCACCGTCTGCGGGCGTGTGGCGGCGGTGAACGGGCTCTTGATCGAGGCCAAGGGCGGGCTTGCCCGGCTCTCGGTCGGCGCCCGGGCCGACATCGTCCGCGGCCAGGGCTTGACGCCGCTGGCGACCGAGGTGGTCGGATTTCGTGAGAACCGCGCGCTTTTGATGCCTTTTGGTCCGGTGGACGGCGTCGCGCCCGGCGCTGAGATCATCATTCGCGCCGACGGTGCGGCGGTGCGCCCAACCCTTGCCTGGCGCGGCCGCATCATCGACGCCTTCGCCGAGCCGATCGATGGCAAGGGACCCCTGCCGCAAGGTCCCGTCGGCTACGCCCTGCGCGCGCCGCCGCCGGCCGCCCACGCCCGGGCCCGGGTTGGTCAGCGCCTGGACCTCGGCGTGCGCGCCATGGATGTCTTCACCACCGCCTCACGGGGTCAACGGCTCGGTATCTTCGCCGGGTCAGGGGTCGGCAAGAGCGTCCTTCTATCGATGCTGGCGCGCCGCGCCAGCTGCGATGCTGTCGTGGTCGGCCTGATCGGAGAACGGGGTCGGGAGGTGCGCGAGTTCATCGAGGAGACCCTGGGTCCTCAGGGGCTCGCCCGCGCCGTCGTCGTGGTCGCAACGTCAGACGAGCCGGCGCTGAAACGCCGCCAGGCCGCGTTCCTGACGATGGCGATCGCCGAGTACCTGCGCGATCAGGACCAGGAGGTGCTCTGTCTGATGGATAGCGTCACCCGCTTCGCCATGGCCCAGCGTGAGATCGGTCTAGCCTCCGGCGAGCCGCCGACCACAAAGGGGTATACCCCAACCGTATTCACCGAACTGCCAAAGCTGCTCGAGCGCGCCGGACCCGGGCCGATCCGCCCCAATGGCGCCCAAGCCGGTCCGATTACGGCCATGTTCACGGTCCTCGTCGATGGCGACGATCATAACGAGCCGATCGCCGACGCGGTGCGCGGCATCCTGGACGGCCACGTCGTCATGGAGCGCGGCATCGCCGAACGCGGACGGTTTCCAGCGATCAATGTGCTTAAGTCGATCAGCCGCACCATGCCCGGCAACCAGACGCCGGAGGAGCGGGCCATCGTCAGAAGCGCGCGCCAGGCGCTGGCGGCCTACAGTAATATGGAGGAACTCATCCGGATCGGCGCCTATCGCATGGGCTCAGACCCCGACGTCGACCGCGCCATTGCGTTGAACCCGGCGCTGGAAGCTTTCCTCAGCCAGGACAAGGACGAAGCCACGCCTCTGCTCGAAGCCTTCTTGAGGTTGAAAGCGGTTCTCGCCAACCCCCCCGCGCCCCTTGGCGCCCAGGCGTTTGAGTCGATCCCATGAGCTGGACCGACAGCCTGATGCGTCTTCGCAACTACGAAATCGAGGCGTTGCGCAAACGCCTTCTGGCGCTGCTGGACCGCCGTGGGGCCCTTGAGGCCGAACTCAAGGCCCTCGATGAGGAAGCGCGGCGCGAAGCGGCCCATGCCCGAAGCGACGTGGACGCCGCCTGGTGCCTCGCCGCCTTTCAGGAGGGCTGCAAGCAGCGTCGGGCACGGGTCGAGGGCGATCTGCGCGCCCTGGACGCCGAGGAAGCGGGCGCGCGGGACGCCCTGTCCCAGGCTTTCGAAGCGCTCAAGAAGGTGGAAAAGGCGGCCGAGGGCATAGCCGCCGCCACCGCCAAGGACGCCGCGCGCCGTGAAACCCAAGCCATGGACGAACAGGCGCTGCGACGACGCGTCGTGGGCTGAAATCTTCGCCGCCCCCGAGGGACAACGGGCCTATGCGGCGCTCGGCGGCGCCTCATGGGGTCCGGTCCTTCTCTGGCGTCTCGTCATCGGGCGAGGCTAAGGGCTATTGAGACGGCCTTTGCGCCCGCATCTGCTCGCGCATGGCGGCCATCGCCGACTTACAGCCGTCCGAGAGATCAGCGAGGTGGTCCATCATGCACTGGCGACGATCTCGGCCTGTTTTGTCCGGGCAGAGCTTTTGCATATCGCCCGCGCATGCCTGGCGGACCGCCGTCCGGGCCGGATTGTCTTGACCCGGACCGGTTTGGGCGACGCCAGCGCCGGCGCTCAGCAGGACGAGGGCCGCCGCAACGGCCAGGAGGGCGGGTTTCATGTCGGGTCCTTTCGGTTGCCGATATCGCGGTCGCGAACAGAATCTGCCGCAATAGCCCCGCGGTCGCTAGCTTACTTTTAAGTCCCCTCGGCAAACATGCAGCCATGTCGACACAATCGCGCAGACACCTTCTCACGGGCGGCTCGGCGCTCCTGCTCGGGGCCTGCAGCCGGCCTGCGCCGGCGCAGGCCGAGGCCGCCCTCGCGGGTCTGAAACAGCTCGCCCCCTTCCCCCTCGGCGTGGCCGCCATGACCGGTCAGTTGGGCGATCCGCAGTTCGTGGACCTGCTTGTGCGCAACTTCTCCCAGCTGACGCCGGAATGGGAGATGAAGATGGAAGCCATCCTGAAGGCGGATGGCGATTTTGATTTCGCCCGCGCCGACGCCCTCGCAGACTTCGCAGCAAACCATAGCCTGCGCCTGCACGGACACACCCTGATTTGGTACGCCGAGACCCCAGTCGCCTTCGAGCGGCTCTCAGGATCGGGCCAAGCCTTCGCCGACGCCTACCGCACCTACATCCTGAGGGTCGCTGGACGCTACCGCGGACGCGTCGTGGGCTGGGATGTCGTCAACGAAGCCATCAACGAAGACGGCGAAGGCGAGCGGGACTGCCTCTGGAGCCGTAACCTCGGGCCGGATTACGCCGCCTTGGCCTTCGGCTACGCCCGCGAGGCCGATCCCGACGCGCCTTTATTTCTGAACGACTATTTTCTCGAGACTATGCCCAACAAGCGGCGGAGCTTCCTGCGCCTTGCGGAACGACTCCTAAAGTCAGGGGCCCCCCTCAGCGGCGTCGCCACCCAGACCCATGTCTCGATCCATATAAAGCCCGGCTCCATAAAAGCCGCGATCAGGGACCTCGCGAGCTTAGGGCTTCCCCTGCATCTTTCAGAACTCGATGTCTCGACCCGCAACGCCGAGGCGATAGCGGGCGCTCTCGATATGGCGTCCCTCGCCGACCGTCTTGCACATCAGGCGCGGGTCGTAGAGGAAGCGGCCGAGGCGTTCGCCGCTCTTCCCGCCCATCAGCAGTACGCCTTCACCCTCTGGGGCCTGCGCGATAAGGACAGCTGGCTGCGTCGGCCGCCCAACGCGGGCGACGGGTCCGACCGGCCGCTCCTGTTCGACGACGCAGGCCGCCCTAAGCCAGCTGCGCGCGCCTTGTTAGACACCCTCGCCCGGTGATGGTCGGATTTCCGGTCATTTGACCTTGCGGGCCCGCTTGGGCCTTGATTGCCCTTGCCAATCTCCTCTCGGCCTGAACTCTTTCTCCCCAGTTTGCGGAGATAGCATGGCGATTAGTGACGTTGTCGAGGCGGCCCGGGCTCCGGCCCCTGGGGCTGGAAAACTGCATAAACAGCTCGGCACCTTTGGGTGCCTGCTTCTCACCATGTCGTGCCTGTCGCCCGTGCTGTCGATTTTCGGGATCGGCTCGGACGTCCTGCAGCACGCCGGATCCGCGGCGGCGCCGCTTTTTCTGATCGGTCTTGGCGTGGCTGTGATCTGGGCGTTGGTCTACGCTGAGCTGGGTTCGGCCTATCCTTACGCTGGCGGAGACTACGTTGGGGTCGGCTCGATCCTGGGCCCTTGGGCTGCGGCGATCACCCTGGCGATCTGGGCGGCGACCATGGGTCCGCAGGTGGCCTTTCAGGCCAAGACCATCGCGACCTACGTAAACGACGTCCTGCCCTCTGCGCCGGCCGGCCCGGTCACCCTCGCCGCCCTTCTCGGCGCTGTCGGCGTCGCGCTCTTGACCGTAAGAACCGGCGCTCTGGTGACCGGCTTATTCCTGACCATCGAACTCCTCGCTGTGGTCGTTCTCACAGCCGCAGGTCTGCTTCATCCGTCGCACAATCCCGGAGCCGTCATCGCTCATCCCCTGGTGGCGGGCCCTGGCGGCGCTCTGATCGCCCCAAGCTTCGCCGCCCTCGCCCTGGCTGGCGTCAACACCGCCTACGCCACGGTCGGGGGCAACCAGGCGCTCTATTTCGGCGAGGAGCTCATCGATCCGCACAAGCGGATGGGGCGGGTGGTCGTGATCGCCTGCCTCCTCGGAGCGGTGTGCATCGCCGTCCCGGTGATCATGGTGGTGCTGGGGGCGCCCGACCTCAGCGCGGTGCTTAGAAACCCCGCGCCCATGGCCGCTTTTGCGGCCGAGACCCTTGGACCCGCGGCGGGCAAGGCGCTCAGCGCCTGCATCGCCCTCGCCATCTTCAATGCCGTGATCGTTCAGATCATGTTGGGCGCGCGGCTCTACTTCAGCCTGGGGCGCGACGCGGTGTTCTCAGCGCCGATCAACCGTTTGTTGGACGCGGTTCACCCCGGTTCGGGCGTTCCGCGCCGGGCGACCCTGGTTCTGGCGGTGTTTTCGACTGCGTGCTGCCTGATCAGCGCGCACGCCCTCCTGGTGTTTATGAACGCCCTTCTGGTCTACGGCTGGGGTCTCGTCTGCCTAGCGGTGCTGATCGGGCGCCTACGCGGAAAAACCGGCGGGCCTGGCTTTTGGCGAGCCCCGCTCGGGGTCTTGGCCCCGGTGCTGGGTCTGGCCCTGGCGTTCGTGTTCACGATCGCCGATATCGCCGACCCCGACGCCGGACGACCAAGTTTGTTGATCATGGGGTCGATCGTGATCGCCGCCGTCCTCTGGAGGCGCTTTGTGCTCGAGCGTCGCCCGGGCGGTTGGACCCCGACCCTGGTGGACCATGCTTAACCGCTAGAGGTCCGGGCTGGAGACCTGCGGCGTCGGGGCGTCGCCGGCCCGCAGCTCTGGGTCCTGCGCAAGGCGGATGGCGCGAAGGTCCTCGGCGATCCGAAAGACCGCGAGATAAAATTCGCACATACCGCGCCAGATCATCGCAAGGGCGGCGGTGAGCAAAAGCCCCGTGACGAATACCGGCAGGGCCAGTGCCGCGCCCACCAATGAGAAATCACGGATCATCAAGCCGACTGAACCGCCGACGACACCGAAACCGACGATGCAGATGATGGCCATTCCGGCCCAGTAGATCAGATGGGTGATCGGGCCGGTCATCAGCCGGTTGAACGTCAACATATCCCAGATGAAGGCGCGGGAGACGGACGGCTTGGTCTTCGGGGCTCGCATACGCGCTCGGATAATCGCTGACAGAGCCAAAGCCTAGCCCGGATCGAACCCGCGCGGCAACCGAGGGCCGATAACGCGCGGTCCCGCCAAAAGCCAGGTCGGCTCGGGGTCGCGCAAACGCGGAATCGTCCCTAGATAGGCGCCATGTCATCGCCCCAACCCCGCACCGTCCGCGTCGCCATCATCGGTTCAGGTCCGGCCGGCTATACCGCCGCGATCTACGCCGCCCGCGCCCTGCTGAAGCCGGTGTTGATTTCGGGGATGGAGCCCGGCGGCCAGCTCACCATCACCACCGATGTCGAGAACTATCCTGGCTTTGCCGACGTCATTCAGGGCCCCTGGTTGATGGACCAGATGCGCGCGCAGGCGGAGCACGTCGGAACCGAGTTTATCAACGATCTTGTGGTCCAGGCCGAACTCGGCCGTCGGCCATTCCGGCTGACCCTTGATTCCGGGGAGGTCTTGCTGGCGGAGACGGTGATCATCGCCACAGGAGCCCAGGCCAAGTGGCTGGGCCTCCCCTCAGAGCAGCACTTCCGGGGTTTTGGGGTTTCGGCCTGCGCAACCTGCGACGGCTTCTTCTACCGCAACCGTCAGGTCGCCGTGATCGGCGGCGGGAACACGGCTGTGGAGGAAGCTCTGTTTCTCACCTCCTTCGCCTCCAAGGTCACCTTGATCCATCGGCGCGACGAACTGCGCGCCGAGCGCATCTTGCAAGAACGGCTGTTCGCCAACCCGAAGGTCGAGGTGATCTGGAACAGCGAAATCGAAGCGGTTCAGGGCGAGGACAATCCGAGGGGCGTCACCGCGATCCGGCTCAAGAACCTCGTGGACGGCGAGATCTCTACCCTGCCTGTCGACGGCGTCTTTATCGCCATAGGCCATGCCCCGGCGTCGAGCCTGTTCAAGGGACAGCTCAAAATGGACAAGTCAGGCTATCTGAAGGTCAAGGGCGGCACGACGTCAACCGCGATCAAGGGCGTCTTCGCCGCGGGCGATGTGACCGACGACGTCTATCGCCAGGCCGTCACCGCCGCGGGTATGGGCTGTATGGCGGCGCTGGACGCTGCGCGCCTTCTGGCGGAGGAGGATCACGCCCGCGCCCACCATCCGCTTTCCCATAAGGAGGCGGAGACGATCGCCGCCTGGTGACCTCGGCATCCGGCGGCTCGCCCCGCCTGGCCTGATCCGGGCTACTCGAAGGGGGGCATCAGGATCTGGCGCGCGGTCTCTTTGTCGCGGTCCATTTGGACGATCATGCCGTCCAAACTGTCGAACTTCTCGTCGCCGCGCTGGAAGGCGATGAAATCGGTCTCAAGCGTGTCCCCATAAATATCCTCGTCGAAGTCGAGCAGGTGCACCTCCAGCCGCTCGTCGTCTCCGTTCACGGTGGGCCGGCGACCGACGTAGCCGACCCCGGGAATCTCACGACCATCGGCGAGGCGGGTTCGGACCGAATAAATCCCGTAGGCTGGACGCACATAGTCGCCGAGCGCGATGTTGGCGGTCGGAAAGCCGATCGTGCGGCCAAGTTTGTCGCCGTGGACGACGACGCCTTCGATCGCGAAGGGCCGGCCGAGCAGGGCCGAAGCGCGCTCGGGCCGCCCCTCGCGTAGGGCTTTGCGGATCGCCGACGACGAGCACTTTTCTCCGTCTGCATCCGCCACCGGATCGGCGATCGACACGCCGAAAGAGAAGGCTTCGCCGAACCGTCTGAGGGTCGCGGGACTGCCGGATCGACCGACGCCGAAAGAGATGTCGAACCCGGCCGCCACATGACGCGCGCCGAGACCTTCATGCAGGACTTCACTGGCGAAGGCCTCGTCGCTGAGGCGGGCCATCTCGTCGTCAAACGGCAGAACGTAGAACAGATCAACGCCAAGCGCGTCGAGAGCCCGGGCCTGCTGCTCTATGGTCATGAGGCGGAAAGGTTCGTGTTCGCGCTGGAAGTAGAGGCGAGGGTGGGGTTCGAAGGTGACGACGCCAAGGGGGACGCGGAGGACCGCCGCAGCCTTGGCGGCCTCGGCGATCACCTGTCTGTGGCCACGGTGCACCCCGTCGAAGTTGCCGAGCGCCACCGAGGCCCCCCGCGCGTCCGGTTCAAGCCGCTTCCAGCCGTCGATCCGATGCAGAGCCATTTAGTCCGCTGCAGGTTTACGCGGAACCATGACCACCGCTTCGCCCTCGACCACAGCCTTTGTCTCGACCAGGCACTCGGTCTTCAGCGTCACGCGGGCCTTCTCTTCGTCGATGGCGACGACGGTCACGCGAGTGACCACCTTATCGCCGATCCGCACCGGCCGACGAAAGCTCAGGGACTGGGAGATATAGACTGCGCCGGGTCCCGGGAGCTCGCCCGCAATGGTCGCAGATATGTAGGCGGCCGACAGCATGCCGTGGGCTATCCTGCCCTTGAACATCGTCGTCTCGGCGTAGGCGGCGTCGAGGTGGACTGGATTATGGTCTCCAGACACGTCGGCGAAGGCCTGAATGTCGGCCTCGGTTACCGTATGTGCGCGCTCGGCCGACGCGCCGATCTCGATCTCTTCAAACATCAGTCCCTGGACCACAGCCGATCTCCTTGTCTCTTGCTCTTAGCCGCCCCAGACAAGGTCCGCCACGGCGTAACGCGCCTGGGCTCCGTGCGCGGCCAGGAAGGCCTCCAATTTCACGGGGTCGGGCCTCCCGTCGCTCCCCTGGGTCTCACGCGCATGGATGCCGTCGGTGACGAACAGACAGTCAAGTCCCATGCGCCGCGCGCCGAGCAGGTCAGTCGGCAGGCCATCGCCTACAGCGAGCACCCGGTCGGGGCCGATGGCGCGGCCGCAAAGGCGCTCGAGCTCGTCGAGGGCGCGAAGATAGATCGGAGGATGCGGCTTGCCGGCCATGACCACCCTGCCTCCAAGGGTCTCATAAAGATCAGCAAGCGCGCCGCCGCACGGGATCATGAGGGGTCCACGCTGAACCACCCGATCAGGATTGGCGCAAATCAGCTCGAGGCCGCGGGCCGCGGCGATCGCAAGACGCAGGCGATAGTCCTCCGGCGTCTCGGTCTCATCGTCCACGAGACCCGAGCAGCTGACGAAGGCGGCGTCTTCTGGTCCTGAGAACTCAAGATGCAATCCGTCGTAAAGCACAAGATCCCGATCCGGGCCGACCACCCAGGCCGGCCCCGGAGCGCGCGCCGCAAGTTCGGTTCGGGTGACATCGCCGGACGTGATCATGGTCGACCAGGCCTCGTCAGGCACACCGAGGGCGCGCAGCTGCGGCAGGACAGAGCCTGACGGCCGGGGCGAATTTGAGATCAGCACCACTGGCCCACGGGTCTGCTGGAACCGCGTAAGGGCGTCGCACGCCGCGCTAAATCCCACCTGGCCGTTGTGGATGACGCCCCAGACGTCGCACAGCACCGCGTCATACTGCGAGGCGACGGCGGAGAGGCCGGAGATGATGTCGAGGCGAGAGGGATCAGCAGAGATTGGGGAGGTCATTGCGCCGCCGGGCGTAGAGGCGAGGCCTCGCGGCGTCAACCAGGCCTTTCGGGCCCGCCCTCTCGCAGCCCTATGACCGACCGACGCGTAAATCGGCCTGTCCCACGTCGCCGCCACGCCGGGCGCAGATTTATTGAGCGCGACGCGCACGCCAAGACTGTCTCTACCGCCTCCCCTTCATCGGCGCGCTTTTCTTTAACGCCGCGCAGGTCTGCGCGCGCTAACCCGCCTTGGGGATGCGCTCGGCCAGGGCGTCGAGGGTAAAGCGCACGGTCAGATTGACCGCATCGGCTGTGGGGTCGCTGAGGAAGATGGTCGAGCGGCCGTTGCGCCAGGTCATCGACACATGCGGTCGCCCTGCGGGACCCAGGGAATCGCGAACGATCCGGTCTGGCGCGCCGGACGTCTTTTTCAGCGCCGCGGTCACATAGGCGAAGCCGTCGATCGACGTCCTGAAGGAAATCCTGGCAAGACGCCCCTCGACGAACGCGTAGCTAAGCTCGCGGGCCGAATATCCACCGCCGAGCTCCACATCGACGCCTCTGCAGACCATGACGACAGGGTCGCCAGCCGCGCTGACGCACGGCGCCTTGGCGCGGACCGGGCGGCTGGCGCGCCACTCCGCCAGGGTCTCGCCAAGTACGGCGTCCGCAAAGCCGTACCGTCTGGTCGGCAAAGCTGCAGGCGCCGCCGCGGCCGCATGGGGCGGCGGCGCCTGGAGGAGGAGCATAAGACCCCGCCGCCCTACTGCGCCCCCGCCGTAATGGCGGTGTGGACGTTCCTGTTCTTGGCCCAGGCCGCCTCATTAGAGCCCGGATCCAGCGGCCGCTCCTTGCCGTAAGAGATGGTCTCGATTCTCGACGGGGCGACGCCGTGTTCGACCAAGAAGGCTTTCACCGACGCTGCACGGCGGGCGCCGAGGGCGAGGTTGTACTCTTCTGTGCCCCGTTCATCGGCGTTGCCCTCAAGGCGCACCTTAACCGCGGGATAGCGTTGCAGCCAGCCCGCCTGTGCGGTCAGGATCGGCACGGCGTCAGCGCGGACGGTATATTGGTCGTAGTCGAAATAGACCCGATCTCCGACGTTGACGACGAAGTCCTGCTGAGTGCCGGGGATCGGACCGCTGGCCACCGGCGGCGGCGGCGGCACGTAATGCGTCACGGGCGGCGGGGCCGCAGGGGGCGGAGGCGGAGTAGACGCGACAGGCGCGGGCGGCGGCGGCTTTTGAGCAGCGCACCCCGCAAGGGCCAGAATGCAGAGGCCGAACACGCTAACGGATATGGGCCGGCGCAGACCCGCAGGCAGTGAGGTCATCGATGTATCCCCTGAAACCGCAAGCGCGGCATCAGGCTTTATATATCACACTGGGATACGATCAACTGTTTTGTATCCCGATAGGATATAATCTACATTAGGGTCCGCGGCGATGCACGCCCGCAGAGGCCATTGGTCGTCTAACGCGCCCTGATCACGCGCAATGAGGAACGGGGTTGGATTTCCAACAGTACCAGGGGCTCGCCGGCTTCCGTTATGCGCTGCGCCAATTTGTGGCCGCCAGCGAGGTGATCAACCGTGAGGCGGGGATCACCCAGCAGCAATATCAGGCGCTCCTGGTCATCAAGACCCACGAGGGCGACGACCTGTCCGTCGGCGCCTTCGCAGAGCAGCTTCTATTGACCCACCACGCAGCCGTGCAGCTTGTCGACCGGCTGGCCAAGGCCGGCCTGGCCGAGCGCACCCGCTCGGCGGAGGACCGGCGAACCGTGCACGTCACCCTGACAGAAAAGGGCGCAGCGCTCCTGGATGACCTCGCCGCCAAACACCTGCATGAGATGCTGCGCCAAGAGCCGCTCTTGACCCGCTCGCTGAAGCGGCTGAAAGGCGTGCGCCGCGACGAATGATCCCGGTCCAGCCTTCAGCGGTTCGATCTGGCCCCGTCATGGCCCTGGATTGGCGTCGATGACGCCGGGCCTCAGCCGCGCAGCGCTCGACGCCGTCCTCGTGAGACGGCGCGGCCGGCCTCTGCAGATCTGAAGTTAACGCGCGCCAGGGCCTCAGCCGTCGGCCTCGGCAAGGCCAAACACCTTGCCGCGCGCCTCGGGGCCAAACCAGGTCCAAACGGCGATGACCACGGCGCTGATCCCGGCCACCAAGGCCAAACTAAAGGCGTAGTCGTCCCTGCCGGCCGCGGTCTTGTGCGCTTCGGCGATCGAGCCTTGCCAGTAGGCGTTCACCGCCGCCAGCAGATTCCCGAATTGATAGGCTGCACCCGGGAAGACGCCGCGCGCGCTGTCGGGCGACAGCTCATTTAGGTGCACCGGAATAATTCCCCAGGACCCCTGCACCGACACCTGCATGCAAAAGCCGCCGATCGCGAGGAGCAACGGGGTCGTGGAATAGGCCCAAAGCGGCAGGATCGGCAGGGCGAACAGGGCGGCGATCACAATGGCGCGGCGCCGTCCGATCTTTTCAGACCAGGCGCCGAACAGGGTCCCGCCAAGGATGGCGCCCACGTTCATGATTGCGGTCAGCATCCCGGTCATCTGCGGCGTGAAACCGTGCTGGCGCTGGAGGAAGGTGGCGTAGGTGTCCTGGGTCCCGTGACTGAAGAAGTTAAACGCCGTCATGAGAATGACCACATAAATCGCCCGCTTCCAGTGACGGGCGATGGCTGCAAGGGGCCTGATCTTTGCCTTGACCTGGTCGCGCTGGGCCTCCCAGGTCGGGCTTTCCTTCACATGCATGCGGATGAACAGGATCAGAAACGACGGGATGACGCCGAGGCAAAACAGGATCCGCCAGCTCGCGATGGTCGGGAACCAGGTGGCGAAGTGCGGGTAAAGGAACCAGAACACCAGAGCGCCGAGGAGCTGGCCCAGGGCATAGCCCTCCTGTAGCATGCCAGACATGAGCCCGCGGCTCCGGGCCGGCACGCTCTCCATCACCAAAGAGGCGCCGATCCCCCACTCCCCGCCCATGGCGAAGCCAAACAGGGTGCGCAGCACCAAGAGGGTTAGGAGATTGGGCGCGAACGCAGAGCCCAGGGCGAACAGGGCATAAAGCGCCACATCGATCTGCAATACGGGCTTGCGGCCGAACTTGTCAGCGAGCCAGCCGAAAAAGAGCGCCCCGAAAGGGCGCGCAGCGAGGGTTAGAGTAAGGCTGAGCAGGACTGCCGGCGCTTTGACGTGAAAGTCCGCCGCGACCTGTCCGACCACGAAGGTCAGGAGGAAGAAGTCGAAGGCGTCGAGCGTCCAGCCAAGCAGGCTGGCCAGAAAGGCCGAGCGCTGGGATCTGTCGAGTGCTGAAAGCTCGTCGATCAACCCCATGCCGCGCCCTCCAATTGGAGCGCGACCTTGGCGTGATCAGGCCTTGGCGGCAACGGGGTGTCGCCCCGCAATCCACGCCAAGACCCCAGAATGCGTACAAAGCCGGGTTTTGGCCCCTGGCCTCCCAAATTATCGCCAACGCTCCAGGAGCCGCGCGCCGTGTCCCTTGCGCTGGGCTTCGACCCCTTTCCTTATTAAAGGGCTTAGCGGAACACCGGCGCAAACAACAACCGGTGAGGCGCCCTAGAACAGGACCCGAACGGAAAGCTTCGCGTCGCCTTCGCTATATCGGCTGCGGGCCTCGACCCCGCCTTCGATGCCGACCTCATAGTACTCGCTCGAGCCTTTGAACTTGATCCGCGCGACACCGGCGGGACCTGTGATGGCGGCAGGATCCAGCGTGAACGGAATGGTTCCGCCGACAAAGTGACCCGTCACATCTCCGGGCGTGCCGAAGAAGACGTCTCGCACGCCGAGCTGGAACTCAGGGCGCCAGACCACCGTACGCCCAAACTTGGCGCCAAGGACCATGGCCGCAGAGGCGCTGCCTTCGTCGCCGGTCACTTCGTCGATGGCGAGGTTAAAGCCGGCCGCGCCGTTGCGCTCGGTATAACTGCCCTGATCGAGGCGGAAATAGTCGATCTGCGCCTGCGGGCGCAGGAACCAGACCGAGCCCAGGTCGATCTCGTATGCCGCGCCGAAATGGCCGGTGAGCGAATAGCCGGTCCAGCTGCCATTGGCCTGGGTGGTGTAGGTTGTCGTGTTGGTGGTGGTGTTGAAGTAGACAAACTGCCTGCGCCCCGCAAACCAGTTGTAGCTGGCGCCCACGCGCGCATCGAGGGTCAGACCGCCAAGCTCGCCCTGCCAATAAAGGCCGCCCTCGAGCTCTGACATGCCGATCCGCGAATCGGTAGGCGATTGCGGGTCATCCTCGTTGATGGCGACAAACGCGGCGGTGGCGCCGACGGCGCCGAACCCAAGGCCGCCCGTCTCGACGCCGCCGGCGTAGCCGAAGCCGCCCGCCTGGAACGGTACGGTGTCTCCCCGGCCCTGGTAGGCGCCGACGAAGAATTGTTGCGCCCATGCGCCCCGCGAGCCGGTCGGGTTCTCGATCTGGTTCGGATCGGCGGTCAAGCGAGAGATGGTGCGAGACGCCTCGGCGGAGGCTTGAAAGAGCCCGCCCGCATAGTCGGGCATGAGCTGGTCGTAGAGCTTGATAAAGGTGCCGCGCTGATATTGGTCGAAGATTGCGCCCTGGATCGCCGTGTTCGATGGCAAAGCGGCGTAGATCGCCGGGAGGGCTGCGCCCTCGGCCTGCGTCATACCCAGCTCCGAGGGGGTCTTTTCGCGGATGGTCAGGTCAAGCGTGTTGCCGCTGATCGCGGTCGTCGCCGTGAAGAGATAAGGAACGTCGGGCGCGAGGGTCGAGGTGGCGCCGGCGACCGAAAGACCGCCGGTTGCGTTGATCAGGGCGAAGGTCTGGGTGCCGTTGATGTTGGAGAGCACGTTCACGCCGAGCTTCGCCCCGTTGTCGAGGACGGCGGCGCCGGTGACATTAAGACTGGTATAGGCGTTATGGAGCGGGTCGATGGCGAAGCTGAACACGCCGTTCGCCCCGATGTGCAGGGACGACACCGTCAGGGCCTGGGCATAGGTGTCGGTGAAGGTGCCGCTGTTGATATTGAAGGCGAAGGTCGCATTGCCAAGGGCGACCAGCTTGCCGTTGAAGATCGACGAATTCTCCATATCGATATCAGTGGTGGTCGCCGCCGAACCGGAGCCGACCTGAAGCATGCCCGTCAGCGTGCCAGCGTTGATCGTGACCGTGTTGGTCCCGCTCCCCAGGTAGACGTCGCCGGTGATCGTGGGCGCCACGGGCGTCGTGGTTGTGGTGGTGGTGTCGCCGCTCGTGACCGTGGTGACGATGGCGGCGCCCGTATAGTTCGGCGCGGAGGGCGCAGGACCCGTGGTGGTTTCCGTGGTGGTCGTGCCGCTCGCGGTCACCGCCGTAGAGATCGTCTCCGGCGCCTGGTTCATCGTCAGATTGACGCCGGAGGTATTGTAGCGAAGGTCGAGCGCCGTGGTGGAGCCGATCGGCGTAATCGTGGTCTCGGTCGGCGTAAGCGCTGCTGTGATCGAGCCGGTCACCGTCACATTGGACAGACTGCCGCTGTAATCGATCACCGCCGCAGCATTATTGGTGTAGCCGGCGTTGACCCCGCCGTCGCCGTTGACGGTGGCCGAAAGGGCGCCCGTCACAGCAAGGCTGTTCACGTTCGCGCCCGCCTCGATCACCAGCCCGTAGGCCGAGGCGGTGTAGGGCGTCGGATTGCCGGTGCTGGCGTTCGGCAAAGGCTGGTCGGTCGTCGCTGAGAGGGCGCCGACGACGCTGATCACCGGAATGGTTGATCCGCTCAGCACGTGCATGCCGATGGAGTCCGCCCCATAGGCGGTCGCGGTCACACTCCCGGTGATCTGGATCCCGCCGGCGATATTGACCGTGCCGCCGCCCGAGAGGCCAGCGCCTTGACCGGTCGCCACCGCGCCGATCGCCGCCGCGTCGCCGGTCAGATCGTTGGTCCCATTGGCGACATCATAGCCCACGGGGGCCGCCCCGATCTGGAGGCCGGTGGCGGCGACCCCATCCTCAAGACCGTTGCCGGCGAGTGTGCCGGCGATGACGACGCCGTAGCCTTGCAGGTTCTGGTTGTAGAGGGTGCTGGTGAGCTGGAGCTGCCCGACCGCGATGTTTTTGCCAGCGGCGCCGATCACCATGGCCGGCTGGTTGCCATAAGCGGTGATGGACGCTGTCGTCTCCGAGGTGTCGGTGATGCCGTCGCCGTCATTGTCGGCGGTCGAGCTCCCGCCTGAGACGGTGTTGATCGGTATCGCCCCGACATAGACGCCCTGACCGACGTTGCCCCCAACCACGACCGCGGCGCCGCCCTTCTCGACCTCGGTGGGGGCGTTCTGGATGTCGGCCTGAAGCTGGTTGCTGAGGCTGCGGGAATTGCTGCCGTATCCGCTGGCCGTGATCGCTGAATACACGCTGAAACGGCCGCTGACGTCGCCCGAAAGGACAATCGCGGAGGTGTTCTGGCCGGTGGCGGTGATCGTGCCGGTGACCAGCACATTCCCCGCAGCGCTGCTATAGACCGGGCTGGCGCCGGCGACCGCGCCGCTGACGCTGAGGCCGACGCTGTTGTCCCCAGTGATGGTGATCGATCCAATATTCGACACGTTTCCTGTGACTGTGCCTTGGATGGCGATCCCATAGGACTGGTCGCCGGTGACGTTGATCACCCCGTCGGTGTCGTTGATGATGTTGCCGACGAACGGCGCGGCGCCCTGTTCGAGGATCCCGATGCGCGCGGTCGGCGCGACCCCGTTGACGTCCGGCGCTACGGGCGACTGGGTGACGCCGGTGGTGCCGTCGGTTGAGGGCCCTTTGGAGTCCTTAAGATCGATGGTGCCGGTGTTGTCGACCGACCCGGTGAAGCCGCCCGTCGCCAGGATCCCGGTCGCGTTGTTGATATCGCTCGACTGGATGGTCCCGGTATTGCTGACCGTATTGTTGCTGTTGATCGTTACCGCCGCGCCCGGACTGGTCAGATTGATTGTGGCGCCGCTGTCGATCGTAATGTCGCCGGACGTCGCTGTCGCGACGGGCGTGGATGTCGTCCCCGAGACAGTCGTCTGGGCGGCGGCTTGCCCCGCAGCAAACCACAAGGGAGCCAGGGCCGCCGCGGCGGTCAATGTCTTACGCATCAAGTTCCGATTCGCCGGCAAAAGGATGAAATTCGGGCGTCCGGCCAATCCGGGATCAACCGCCCCCTCCCGAGGTCCGATCGAGGTTGCTTTCAAACCTGGAGGACGACCATGTCAACATTTCGGTCGTTTTTTATCTTCGACCCACCCTCTTGTCTTATGGGGCGTTTCGGCGGCAGACGCGAGCTTTTGCCGAGTGCGGCGCACAATCGCCGCATCGCGTTGACACATTTTTGCCCCAATGCGCTGGATATGGGAGGGGCTGGATGCAGTGGGTATGGCTGGATCCAAACCTCCGTCGCCGGCCCGACTCAGGCCGTCTTCGTATCTGTCGGGGGGCGTGACCGCCCTCGCCGCTGAGGACAAGAAAGACTTGTTTATTAAACCGCAAGCGCGCGGCGATGTCCGTGCGCTGGTGGGCGCCGCGACGCTGGGTTCCATGGTGGGACTGGCGATAGGCGGGGCTTACCTTGCTGGCGGGATGGCCCGGGATGCGGTCGTCCACGCTCAGATTCAGCGTCTTGCAGGCGTCGCCTCCACCGGTTTTTCGGAAGTGGCGCTGACCGCCTCCGCGCAAGCCGATCCTGGCGCCCTGGCCATCGCGCGCCGCCATGATCCCTTGGCGAGCGCGGATCTGGATCCGAGGGAGAGGCGCATCGCCCTCTTGGTGGAACGCCTTAGGACCCGCAACACCTCATTTTTCATCAACCCCCTGACGACGCCCGAGGCTCCTTCGCCCAAGCCCTTGCTCGCCAGTGAGGGGACATCCGTTCTTCGCGCCCGTTTTGCTGGGGCGGGCTCGGCGTCGCCGTTCCAGCTGAGGGGCGCGCTCGACGAATCGCGCGATCTCGATTGCCTGGCCCAGGCGGTCTACTATGAGGCCCGCGGCGAGACCCCGTCCGGCCAGGCGGCGGTCGCCCAGGTGGTTCTGAACCGCGTCCGCCACCCGGCATTTCCAAAGTCGGTCTGCGCGGTGGTGTTCCAGGGCGCTCGCACCTCGGGCTGCCAGTTTTCTTTCGCCTGCGGCGGCGCCTCGCGACATCCCACCGAATCAGCGGCTTGGCGGCGCGCCGAACAGGTCGCAGCCAAGGCGCTGGATGGCGCGGTCATGTCGGAGGTTGGAAACGCGACTCATTTCCATGTGGCCGGCAGCTCGGCTGACTGGGGTCAACACCTCCTGAAGGTCGCCCAGATCGGTTCGCACGTCTTCTACCGGTTCGGCGGCCACGCCGGCGCGCCGGGAATGTTCCGCGCGGAGCCTGAGCCGTCCAAGCCTGCCGATAACAAGCCCGTCTTCGCAAGCCTGGCGACCCTGCCCAGCGCTGAACAGGCCGGCCATGTTCTGGCCGCAGGCGCTGCGGCCGTCGAACACGCCGCGAGCGTGGTCGAGAACGCGGCCAAGGCGGCGGTTTCGCCGAAATCGCCCGACTCAACGCCCCGACCCGCCGCGCCGCCTGCCCCGGCAAGCGAAGATCCTGTGAAAACCCAGACCGAACCCGGCTAGCCGCCAAGCCCTTCGGCCGGGCTGAGCATCGCTAAGACGCTCGTCCTCAGCGCACCAAAGGTCAAGCCGGCGGCCCGCCGCGCCGGTGTCCATGGGCGATCCTGGGTGTCGCCTTCGGGGTACGGAGCTCGGGTGGATCCCTACCGCCTTATGGCGGATCTCTTGGACAACCGCAGTCGGCCCGGACGAAACCGATCAGCCCGGACGCGAAACCCGGCGCAGGGCCTGCGGCGGTTGGCCGAAGGTTCGGATAAAGGCGCGGCGCATTCGCTCGGGATCGCTAAACCCCGTGCGCCGGGCGATCAGGGCCATGGAAGCCCGGCCGGCCTCAACCTCGCTGCGGGCGGCCTCGACGCGCAACTGCTCGATCGCTTTGGCCGGAGTTTGGCCAGTCTCAGCGAGGAACCGGCGCGCGAACTGGCGCGGGCTGAGCCCGGCGGCGGCGGCCAGCGCCTCGACCGTCAGGCGCTGATGCAGCCGCTCGCGGGCGAAGCTCAACGCCTTGGCGGACGGATCTCCGGAGGGCTTTAGGGCGATCAGAGCGGAAAATTGGGACTGCCCCCCGGGACGGCGATGATAAACCACAAGCTCCTTGGCGCAGGCGGCGGCGACATCCGCGCCGTGATCCTCCTCGATCAGAGCAAGAGCCAAATCGATCCCCGCGGAGATGCCGGCGGAGGTCCAGAGCGGTCCGTCCCTGACGAAGATTCGATCAGGTTCGACCTTGATGGCGGGGAAAAGCTGCTGCAACGAGCGCGCCCGTCTCCAGTGGGTGGTCGCGCGCCGACCGTCAAGCAGTCCTGCAAAGGCCAGGACGGCCGCTCCGGAACAGACGCTCGCCGTTCGCCGCGCGCGTCTCGACCCCTCAAGGACATAGGCTTGCATCGCCTTGTCCTTGGCTGCATCGAGCGCTCCGGCCCCGCCGGCCACGATCAGGGTGTCGCAGGCCGTGTCCGAAAAGGGCTCGGTCAACACCTGCAGACCGCTGGATGAGCGCACCGGGCCGCCGGTTTCCGACGCAACGCTCATGGTATAGGCGCCCCTGATGAACCCTGAGGCGGCTTCGAACGCCGCGAGAGGACCGGTCACGTCGAGAATCTGAAACCGGTCGAAAACCACAAAAACAATGGCGCGAGGCATGGCGGATTCCGCGGGATCTCTGCAATTAAAGACGCTTACCACGCCGCCTTCGGCCCCGTCATCGATGTCTTGGGCGTCGCCCGAAGGGCGCCGCGCTCGAGCGCCCTGACGATCCCGAAGCGGCGAGGTCCCGTCAAAGCTTTTCGCCGCGCGCCAGGGGCCCAAGGGCCGCGGGGCCGAGAGGGGCGGACGCGCCTATCGCCTCAGGCCCACGCCGTGGGCCGAGGCCCGAGGGTGTTAAACCGCGTCAAGACCGATATCGAGGACCGGCGCGGAGTGGGTCAGGGCGCCCACTGAAATAGCATCGACCCCGGTCTCGGCGATGGCGCGAACCGTGCTCAGGCTGACGCCGCCGGACGCCTCCAGGCGCACCCTTCCGGCAGTCAGGGCCACTGCTGTCCGTAGATCCGCCAGGCTGAAGTTGTCGAGCATGATGACGCTCGGATCGAAGGACAGAGCCTGATCGAGCTGGGCCAGGCTGTCGACCTCAATCTCGATCGGCGTCAAATGGCCGGCGATCGCGCGCGCGCGTGTCAGCGCCTCCCTCACCCCGCCCGCGGCGGCCACGTGG
>Ga0116229_10003245_pt1 | contig 26675 bp, 24 predicted proteins | sample S1TSphgellanicum_3_FD_87313 | JGI IMG/M metagenome (GOLD analysis project Ga0116229, IMG submission 87313) | Host-associated microbial communities from peat moss isolated from Minnesota, USA - S1T2_Fc - Sphagnum magellanicum MG | ecosystem: Host-associated > Plants > Peat moss > Unclassified... | reverse complement strand
CGGTTTGAACGGCACCGTCGTTTGTTGGCCGCACGACGCGCAGGTGGCGTCGAACATCTCGCGCGCACCGCCGCTGGGGCCGCCGCTTCCGGCCGGGCGCTGCGTCTTGCGCGCGCTGCGGCAATCTCGGCAGCGTTGCGGCTCGTTCTCGAACCCTTTTTCCAAGTAGAACTGCTGATCGCGCACACTGAAATCGAAGTTGTTGCCGCAGTCCTTACAGATCAGTACCTTGTTTTCCACGCAATGTCGGCGCCGGCCGCGGCCTGCGCGCTCCCCACAGAGAAAAAGCAGATCGGCGACGACCAAGGGGCCGCCGTTCCGCGAGTATAGGACCAGTTGGCTTCCCGTGCAAGCGACCCGGTCCAGCGGCGCGCCGTTCCGGCGACGCGCATGTCGGCAGGAACCGTGCCAGGCAAGCGGTTCTCCCAAGCGGACGGCCGAAAGCGCCGCCCGATGAACGATTTTCGCTTGCGCTTCCTCACCTTCGCTGCCGCCCTGGCGCTCGCGCTCCCCACGCTCGCGGGCCCGGCGCGCGCGCAAACGGCCAGCGCACCGCCAACCCTCGTGCCGCTTGCCCCGCTCGCGGAGTGTCACGTCGGCGTCGTTGCGATTCTCGCCCTAGCGACCGCGTCCAACGGCAAAGACTACGGAGCGTTTTTATGGTCGCCTGACGGCAGCGGCATCGCGTCGGGTTCGATCTGGGTCTCGACCACGACCGGCTCCTACCGGGTGGTGTTCAAGAAGCGCGCGGTGTTGGGGGCACAATTCGATGGCGACGTCGATCCGGTGACCTTCCGGCTGCCGCGCAACGCCGAATTGCGCGCCGCGTTCGTCGACCTGCTCGAAGATCCGGATCCGGGACCGTGCACCGTTTTCCAAAGCTGGGCGCCCGGCATGTCGGCGCATCTGCGACCCGACCTGGCGGCGCGCTTCGCGGCGATCAAAGAACCGCCGGCCACGGTGCCGGATCTGGTCATCAATCACGCCCGCGACTGCCGGTCGGGCGACGAACGAGCGCGGACGCTGCTCGAAGCCGTGCCGAAAAGTACGCTCGATGAGGCCGGGCAAGTCGACGTGTCGGTCCACCTCGCGGCCGATAGCAGCGTCACGAGCGCCGTCATCAAGAAGAGTTCGAATCCGTTGCTGGATTCCGTCGCGCTCACCGCGGCTCGCGAATCCGTGTTCGCAACCGCGATCAAGGACTGCGAACCAATCGCGACCGACATCGTCTATACGGTCCTCTTCGAAGCCAAACCGAAACCGGCCGCCTCAGCGGCCCACTGAGCCGTCGCGCGTCAGCGGAAGCCGACGCGCGTCTTCTCCTTCGGCTCGCCTTCGATGAGCGCGACCGTCACGGCCGCGATGGCGGCTTCGTAGCCTTTGTCCAAGCGCGCGGGATCGGCGCGCTCTTCGGCTTGGGCGCGGTTCTCGGTCGTGAGGATGCCGAAGCCGATCGGGATGCCGGTCGTGAGTTGCACGGTCATGATACCGCGCGAGCATTCGCCCGCGACGAAGTCGAAGTGCGGCGTGTCGCCGCGGATCACGATGCCGAGCGCGACGATGCCGTCGTATTCACCCGCGACGATCAACTTGCGGGCGGCGAGCGGGATTTCGAAGCAGCCCGGGACCTCGACGACCGTGACGTCGTGATCCGCCACGCGGCAGTCGCGTAGCGCGCGCCGTGCGCCCTCCTCGAGCCAATCCGCAAGGTCGCGATAAAACCGCGCGACGACGATCGCAAACCGCTTTCCCGTGGCATCCGGCAGCGTCCCGGGATCGTGCAGCGCACCGTTCTTCGATTCGAGTTTCATGATGACTCCGCCGCGACCGGACGCCGGGCCACGAACATATGGCCCATTTTGTCGCGTTTGGTATTGAGATAGCCGGCGTTGTACGGCGTCGCATCGATCTGAATCGGGACGCGGCTGGCGATCGTGAGGCCGAAACCTTCGAGGCCGGCGATCTTCGTCGGGTTGTTGGTGAGCAGACGCATCTCGCGCACGCCGAGGTCGACCAAGATCTGCGAACCCAAACCGTAGTCGCGTTTGTCGGCCGGCAAGCCAAGCTGCAAATTCGCCTCGACGGTATCGGCGCCGGCATCCTGAAGCGCGTACGCGCGCAGTTTGTTAGCCAGGCCGATCCCGCGGCCTTCTTGATGCAAATACAAGAACACGCCGCGGCCTTCGCGCGCAATCGCGGCGAGTGCGGCGTCGCGCTGCGGCCCGCAATCACAGCGCATCGAATACAGCGCGTCGCCGGTGAGGCATTCGCTGTGGACGCGCACGAGGATGTTCTTGCCGTCGCCGATCTCGCCCATCACCATCGCGACGTGCGCCGTGTCGTCGACGTCCGAGCCGTACGCGATGCCGCGGAATTCGCCGAACTGCGTCGGGAGATCGAACTCGGCGATCCGGTGCACGAGTTTCTCGTGCCGCATTCGATAGGCGATCAGGTCCTTGACCGTGATGAGTTTCATGCCGTGCTTCGCGGCGTAATCGCGCAACCGCGGTAACCGCATCATGGTGCCGTCATCGTCCATGATCTCGCAGATGACGCCGGCGGGATAGCGGCCGGCGAGCCGCGCGAGGTCGACCGACGCTTCGGTTTGGCCCGCGCGCACCAGCACGCCGCCGCTGCGCGCGCGCAGCGGAAACGTATGGCCGGGCCGCAAGAAGTCGGCCGGCCCGGTCGAGGGATCGACGAGCGCGCGAATCGTGTTCGAACGGTCCTGCGCGGAGATGCCCGTGGTGACGCGTCCGCGCGCTTCGACCGACACGGTGAACGCGGTACCGAGCGGCGTCGTGTTATCGACGACCATCGGCGGGATCTGCAATTGATCGAGCCGCTCGCCGAGCAGCGCGACGCAGATCAAGCCGCCGGCCTCCTTGCGCATGAAGTTGATCGCTTCGGGCGTCACGCAATCGGCCGCCATGACGAGATCGCCTTCGTTCTCGCGATCCTCGTCGTCGAGCACGACGACCATCTTGCCGGCTTTGATGTCGGCGATTGCCGACTCGATGCTATCCATCCGTCTCCGTTCGGGATCGAGGCGCGCCGCGAGTTGCGGAAGCGCTGCGGAGAGGCATTGGATCGACCGATACGACGGCCGGCGCGCACCCGAGCGCAGATACGAGATCGCCCCCTCGGTGAGCCCCGAGCGCCCCGCCAACTCCGCCGCCGTGAGACCGGACGCAGCCATCGCCGCGTTCAGATCGTCCGCAAAACTCTCCACCACACCTTAGACTACCGACGCGACTTAACAGTTGTCAAATTGAATTACTTGACGCAAACGGTGCCACCCAGCAGGCACACCCTTGCCGTATCGTTGGGGTATGGTTACTGCGAATCCGAAAACGCTGCTCGAAGCCGTCCGAATCTTCTCCGACAAACAGGTCGCCCACGACTACTTCGTGGCCCAGCGGTTTCCGAACGGCGTAGCCTGTCCCCGGAACGGCTGCGGATCGGCGAACGTCGCCGCGATCAAGAACCGGAATGCGTGGCGCTGCCGCGAGTGCAATCGGCAATTTACCGTCAAAGTCGGGACGATCTTCGAAGATAGCCCTATCGGCTTCGACAAATGGCTTCCGGCCATGTGGATGCTGACCGGCGACCGGAACGGCATTTCATCGCACGAACTCGGCCGCGCGCTCGGCGTAACCCAAAAGACGGCCTGGTTCATGCTCCACCGGCTGCGCCTCGCCGTGAAGGCGGATGGCAGCGAAGAAATGCTCGCAGGCGAGATCGAGATGGACGAAACGTTCGTCGGCGGTCGCACCAAGGCGACCCACTTCAGCAAACTCGGCGAGCGCAAATTGAAGCATGGGCCGGCGACCGGGAAAACGACCGTTTTTGGCATGATTGAGCGCGCCCGCGATGGCAAGAAGAGCCGCGTTCGTGCGATCATCGTCCCCGACCACAAGCGCGCTACGCTGCGCCCCCACATCGAGGCCAACGTCGCGCCGGGCTCCGCGATCTACACGGACGCCCTGCGCTCGTACCGGAACCTCGGACCCGACTACTCCCACGCGTTCATCGACCACATGGTGACGTACGCTGAAGGCAACGTGACCACGAACCGGATTGAGAACTTCTGGTCGTGCCTCAAGCGCACGATTCACGGCACGTACATCTGCCCGCGTCCGTTTCACCTTGAAGCCTACATCGACGAGCAAGCCTTCCGCTTCAACGTGCGGGGCGAAAGCGATTCAGCGCGGTTCGCGAAGGCGCTCAAGGGCACGGACGGGCGTCGCGTCACCTGGAAGGCGCTGACCACTTCCCACCCACTTTGGCGCTTGAAGCCCGGCCGTGCGGCTCGGGCTATGCACAACGGCTAGGACGCCTTCTTCGCGTCCCGTTCGCGCTTTTGAGCCTCGCGCTCCTCAGCTTCGAGCGCGTCCACTTTCGCCTTCGGGACGGCAGCGATACGCCGGACGAATTGCTCGAAGGCGTTTGGCTTCTTGTCGTTCATCCGATTTGAGCCTGTGGATAAGTGGATAAAGTCGCGCCGATTTTGCGCAGGTTGGCCTAAAACGGAAACGAATCTCAGCAGGGTCCCTTACCAGGACAGGCCGCGCTAACCATTCGTTTCGGTCGCGTTGGTGTCGCCTCTAGAATCCTCGCTTACGCGTGAGCCGGAGACTAGGGAGCAAGGTCATCGAGTTCGGGTAACTGGGCTCGGGGCAACGACCGCGTCGGGGCTTTCTTGGGACCGCAGATCCAGGGAAAGTAGCGACGCGGTTTTATTTTCAAGGGTGTGCCAGGGTTTTGACACTACCGGAGTCCGGTAGTCCCTATATGCTATACGCTATACTCCCTACAATTCTTTCAAAGCGCGCGCGCTTTTTTGCCGCTTCGCAACCGCAGATTGACGCTTTCGGGCCTACCCCAGGAAGCCTCAGACTTCTGGACTGCCTGAGCCTGCGGGCAGCGTTCTTTGCGCCATGTATATCATCCTCACAGTTGTCAAACTGCTTCCGGAATGGTCGGGCGAGCGTGACCTCGGCCACTTAACGAACCATAAGCAAGGAAGCCCTCAGTATGCTTTGAATCGACCGGGCTCGGCGCATCTTTGGCGCTGAGATCTTCTCATTGGGGGACATGGACGTGCGGAGCCGTTTTGTTGGGCTGGGACTTGTCATTGCGGTGGCCGCGCTTGCGGCCTGCGGCGGGGGCGGTGGGGTCACCACCCTTCCACAGGCGGTCCCATCGGCCGCGGCTTCGTCCGGATCGTCGGTAACGGTAGCCGTCGGACCGCAGCCGGCGACGGCGTCGCTTCCGACCCTTTCGAGCGGCATCACCGGGTCACTCGCCGTGCCGAGCGCTTCGAGCGGGAGCGGGACAGCGACCGTCACCCTCAGTGCAGCGGCACCGGCAAATCTGCCCGCTTTGCAAAGCATCGCACGGGGCTCACATAGCAGCGGCTTCAGCGGCGGCCGCCGCGCCCAGGGAGCTCGACGCTCACCCGCCGACGCCGGGGCGACAACGGTCTATGCGTACGCGCTCTTTGCGGTCAGTTCCGCATTCACGCTGAGCGAGTCGCCGTCGTTCACCCTTACGTTCACGAGCCCCCCGCCTGCGAACCAATCGTATTACGCCGCCTATTATAACGGCAGCACGTGGCAAGACGCCTACCTTACCGGAACGCTCAGCGGCTCGACGATCACCTTTGCCTCGAACCCAACGCCGCTTTCGTGGGTGCCCGGCACCATCTATGCGTTCGCGTTCTACGCGACGCCCTCGTCCGTGAGCCCGTCGCCCGGTGTGTCGCCGTCGCCCGGTGTGTCGCCGTCGCCCGGTACCTCGGCATCGCCGGGTTCATCGGCTTCACCAGGCTCGTCGGCGTCGCCGGGGGCCAGCCCGCCGGGCGGCGGCTCCGGGTCGCCGTCGCCGGGTGCGTCGCCGTCGCACGCGCCGGGGAGTTCGCCGTCACCGGCCCCATCCTCCGGTGCGTCGAGTGCGCCATCGGCTGCGCCGTCACACGCCCCGTCGGCGGCGCCCTCAACGGCCCCGTCTCATGCTCCGTCGGCCGCCCCATCCACCGCGCCGTCGCATGCGCCATCCGCTGCGCCGTCGGTCGCGCCCTCCGCAGGGGCGTCGCCGCTGAACGGGCCGACGACGCACAACGGCTCCTGGGGGCCAACGGCCGTTGCAAACGCGTTCTCGTTCCCGGTGCAGAGCGGATTCAACGGCGCCGGGGAGACGATCGGCATTATCATCGATACGGCCCCGGCCAGCGGCGATCTCAGCGAATACTTCAGCGAATTCCAAACGCCGTCGACATCGCGGAGCATCAACCAGGAAGTAGTCGAGCTTAACGGGAGTACCGGGAGCGTCGGCACCAACGACGGATTCGAAGCGACGCTCGATACGGAAACGATCGGCGGCCTCGCACCCGGTGCGAACATCGTCGTCTACGAAATTCCGGATCTCGAAGACGACTACATCAACGACGCAGCAAACCAGGCCATTAGCGAGGGCGCAAGCGTCGTGAGTATGTCGTTCGGCGGTTGTGAGTCTCCCCCGATCGACCAGATCGCCTACGCGCCAACCTTTGCAACGGGCACTAGTGACGGCACCACTTTCGTCGCGTCGTCGGGCGATTTCGGAAACGAGTGCCCGACCGGGGCAACCTCCTACACGGTTGGCGTGAACTATCCGGCGAGCGACCCGAACGTGGTTGGCGTCGGCGGCAACGAAAGCGACACGAGCCTCACGAACCCGGTTGCCTGGAACAACCCGCCCCTCAGTAGCCCGGAAAACGCGACGGGCGGCGGCGTTTCGGCCGAGTTCTCGCCCTCGCCCTCGTTCCAGGTCGGCGTCACCGGCCTCGCGAGCACCGCCGCCCGCAACGTGCCGGATATCGCGTTACCATCGGTCAACGTGGCCGTCTACCAGGGCGGTTCCTGGCTCGAAGGCGTCGGAACTTCGTGGTCCGCGCCGGAGTTCGCCGCGATGATCGCCGAAATCGATCAATACTGCGGCGCCAAGCTCGGCAACGCGAATACCGCGCTGTATGCCGCGTTTAGCGCCGCAGCGAGTACCGACTTTATCGACGTCACGAGCGGCAACAACGATTACAACGGCGACCCCACCGCGACGCCGTTCTACACGGCCGGCACGGGCTACGACAATACGACCGGACTCGGGATGCCGATCGGCATCAAAATCGCTGAGTCGGCCTGCGGCGCGACGCCGGCCGGCGGCCATCACGCGATGCCGTCAGCGGCGCGCTATTCCGGCCGCGGCACACCGTCGGTCGCGTTCGCGATCGGCCACCCCACCGACCGCGCATTCTCGCAACATGCAAAGCCAAAGATGCTGGCGTCGGCGCCGGATCTTGGCGAGCGTTCGTCGACGGCGACGATGCGGGTTCAGGTGGTCCTGGCACCGTCAGCCGCGCGGATGGGCGGCGACGCGAACGTCGCGGCCATCCTCCGGGCGAACGGCTTCACCGTGACGAAGACCTTCCGCGACCATCTGATCGTCGACGCGCAAGCCACGACCGCACAGGTCGAGCGTCTCTTCGCGACCTCCATCCACAACTACGCACAGTGGCAGCATGGGACGCGCTACGCGCCGACCGACTCGATCACCGTGCCGGCCAATCTCGCGCCGTTCGTTAGCGGTGTCTCGCTCACGAACGCGGTAACGAAGTTCACGCCGCAACACGGACGATCCATCCGGGGCGGCTTCCACTTCTAGTGCTGACGGGCCGCCTCGCCGATCTGATCGCCTCCCTGCGGGCGATTGCGGCGAGCGCGGCCCTTTTGCTGCTGTGCGGTTGCGGCGGCGCGGGAAAACCCGCGGCGGTTTTGCAACCGCCGGCGACGCAAACCGGCGGCAGCACGCAAGGGACCGAAGTTCCCGGGCCGAGTCAGGCGCTCTTCAACAAGCCGTACTACACGTGCGTGCGCAATTTCTATGTCGCACCGAACGGCAACGATGCGAACAGCGGATCGAGCGCGGCGCAGCCGTGGCTGACGCTGCAGCATGCTGATTCAGCGGGGCGCTCGGCCGGCGACTGCGTGAACATGGCACCCGGCACGTACACCACCGGCGTCACGATCAGGAGCGGCGGCAATGCCGCCACGAGCACGGGATATGTCGTGTATCGATGCACCGTCATGGACGCCTGCACCATATCCGGCTTCGCGGCAAACCAAAATGGAACGTTTGCATGGGATTTCACGCAGCAGCCGATGACCGGCAACTACGTCATCATCGACGGCCTCGTTCTGAGCGCGCCCGCCGAAACGCCGTACGGACAAGGGATCGAACTCTGGGACGGCAACGAAAGCGGCCCCGGGGCGAAGCGCTCCGTCCATCACGTCTGGGTGCTCAACTCCGTGCTCAGCGGCTACGGACAGGCCGGCGCTCAGATGAGCGACGGCGAGTACCTCTACGTCGTCCACAACCGGATCGTCGGTAACGCGAACGTCAACTGCGATGACGGAGGGTCGGGCCTCTCGTTCTTCGAGCTCAAAGCGTTCCCCGGCCTTGCACGGACGGCGGACGACGTGAGCAATAGCATCCTCGGAGCGATCGGCTCCTTCAATAACGCGATCGAATGGAACGTTTTCTCCAACAACGCGACGACCGGCTGCGGAACGCCGGCAAACCCGTACGATACCGACGGCAACAACATCATCGTCGACACGCTCGACAATTCCGGCGGCACCGGTGTGACCTACCCGGGATCCGTTCTCGTCGCGTTCAACGTCACGTACAACGCCGGCGGCCGCGGGATCGAGCTCTTCCAATCCGAGAACGTCACGGTCGCGAACAACAGCTGTTACAATAGCGCGCTCGATCCGGGCAACAACGCCTCTTTCCGGGCGTGCATCGGCGACAACGTCGGCTACAACGACACGTTCTTCAACAATATCGCCTACGCGATCCCGGCGAATCCAACCGCATCGGCGACCTGCGTCGTCGACTATGCTTCCGGCGCGCAGGGGAGTTGCCTCGAGCTGAACAGCGCCTACACCGGATTCGGCTCCGGATCACCCGCCGATACGTTCGCAAACAACATCGCGTATTGCGCGACCACTCCGGGCGGCTATGGCTGCGAACCGACCAGCGGCGGCGTCACCTTCTCGTGCACGTCGAATGTCTGCGGCATCGATCCCGGCTGGGTCGATGTCGGCACCATCTCGACCGGAACGGAAACAACCCCGCCGCAGGGAGCGAATTTTGCGCTGAAGAGCACGAGCCCAGCGATCGGAACGGGTCTCACCCGCTCGTATCTCTCATCGCAATCCGTCGACATCGGCGCCTGCTATCACACGATCGCCGCGTGCCCGTCATCGCCATAGGATCGGCCTGCGGAATCGCCGCAATACGGTGGCCGCAATTTTTTTTGTCTTGAGGTAGGGCGGCGGTTAGACGAGGTTGGACGCGCGGCTCGACGGCCACGAGAAGAGAATTAGTGCGCTTGAAGCGCGCTTCTGAGCGCCTCCGGGACCCGCGTCGCCTTGAGGGTCGCGGCGTCGAGGGCGGCGAGGACGAGGCGAACGTCGGCTAGCCGCTTGCCGTCGGCTTGGCGCTCGACCGGCAAGACGAGATGGATCGACGATCCGCCGATTTTCTCGAGCTGCGCATGCGTCGCCAGATCGTCGTCGAGGCGGGCCGGCGCGACGTAGCGCACGTCGAGGTGAACGCGCGCGAGCCAAATCCCGTGCTGCTCGTGTAACGAGTCGTACGTAAAGCCGAATGCACGGAAAAACTCGGCTTCGGCCGCATCGGTGTGACGCAGATAGGCGCCATAGTACATGACGTTCATCTTGTCGACGTCGCTCCAGCGCACGCGCTGCACGACCGTCGGGCCGCGGGTCAAATCTCGAAGGCCCAGGCAATTTCGTCGGAGCGCACGCTGCCGTTGGCATAGGCCGCGGCGGCGCCGTGCGCGTAGCGCGCGACGGGGTCGATTTCGAGCGTGACGCGGTCGCCGGCGCCTTTCGTGCCGAGTGTCGTGCGCTTCGCCGTCTCCGGGATCAGGGCGATCGTGAACCGGCCGGCGGCGGTCGAGGCGACCGTAAGCGAGACGCCGTCGACGCTGACGTAGCCCTTCTCGACGATGTACGCGGCGATCTCGGGCGGCGTTTCCACCGCAAGCCGGAAACCTTGGCCTTCGGGAGTCTTGCTAACGATCACCGCGTGCGCATCGACGTGACCGTAGACGAGATGGCCGCCCAAGCGGTCTCCTAAGCGCAGCGAAAGCTCGACGTTCACGAGCATCCCGGAGGTGAGCCGGTCGAACGCGGCACGCCGGATCGTTTCGGGAACGACATCGAAGCGCATCGTTTCGGCATCCACCGCCGTCACGGTGAGACACACGCCGTTGATCGCGACCGAATCTTTGATCTCGACCCCCTCCGCGATCGCGTCCGGTGCATGGACGGTGAGGGTGATACCGCGCTCGAGATCGCCTTCGATTGCGGCGATGCGGCCCAAGTGTGCGATTAATCCGCTGAACATGTATCGATCCGTCCCGAGAGCATGAGATCGTCGCCGAGCCGTTCGACCCGATCGAAGCGCCACCCGTTCCCGAGCGTCGAGAGATCGGCGCCGGCGAGCACCGGGACCGCAGTGGGCGACTGCAGGAAGCGCGGCGCGACGAGCCAGATCGCGCGATGCACGAGACCGGCGGCGACGAGCCGTCCCGCAAGCGTCGGGCCGCCTTCACAGAACACGGTATCGACACCGCGCGTACGCAGCGCTTCCAGGGCGGCGCGCAGATCGAGCTGCTGCGCCGCGGCATCGCCGGCGTAGACAACCTCGGCGACGCCCTCGAGCGCAGCGAATCGCGCGCGCGCGCCGGCCGGCGCGAGCACGATCGTCGGCGCGTACGCACCCGCCGGTGCATCCGCCGGGGCGACGAGGACGCGCGCCGTTCGCGGGATCGGATCGGTTTCACATGCGACGACGCGGCGGTACGGTTTGTGCCGGACCGCGTGCGGTCGCACCGTGAGCTGCGGGTCGTCGATCCGGATCGTTCCCGCGCCGACGAGCACGGCGTCGTGTTGCGCGCGAGCGTCGCGCACGAAGGTGCGCGCTTCGTCTCCCGTGAGCCACTCCGCACGGCCGGGCTGTGCCGCGATCGCTCCGTCGAGTGACATCGCCATCTTCAGCGTCACGAACGGCAGCGCGGCTTGCGCGATCGTGTAGGCGAACCGTTCGATGAGAGCAAACGCGGCCGGCGCGTCGACGACATCGACCGCAATCGACGCCGCGCGCAAGCGCGCGATCCCGCCGGCAGACGTCTTCGGATTCGGATCCGGCGCGCCGATCACGACGCGCGCGACACCGGCGTCGATCAACGCGTCGGTACAGGGCGGCGTGCGCCCGTGATGATCGCACGGCTCCAGCGACACGTAGGCGGTGGCGCCGCGCACGTCGTTTCCCGCCGCACGGGCGTCTGCGAGGGCCTCGACTTCCGCGTGTGCCTCGCCGCGCCGATGATGCCAGCCCTCGCCGAGCGTAACGCCGTCCCGGACCAGGACGGCGCCGACGGGCGGGTTCGGCGACGCATCGGCGATCGCGCGCGCCGCAAGTTCACACGCGCGCGCGAGGTAGACCGCGTCGGCGTTCAGGCGACCGAAACGCCCTTCCAGAACGCGATGTAGCCTTTGATCTGCTTCGCGGCGTCTTTCGGTTCCGGGTAGAACCAGGCCGCGTCCGGATTCTGCTTCCCGTTCACATCGACGGTATAGTAGCTCGCGGTCCCTTTCCACGGACACACCGAATGCGTGTCGGACGGTTTGAAGAACTCGCGTTTGATCGCCTCGGGCGGGAAATAATGGTTCCCCTCGACGACTTCGGTATGGTCGCTTTCGGCAAGGACCGTGCCGTTCCAGATGGCTTTCACGCTCGGATCAACCCGCCGCGATTTGGCTTGGTTTCCGGCCCGGCGGCGTGCGCGCGAGGAAGACGGCGGCGCCGACGCTGACGCCGGCCGCGAAGAGTGCATCGGCGGCGTCGGCAAGCGTGGCGCCGGTCGTGCAGACGTCGTCGACGAGCGTCACGCGCGCCGGCAACGCAATCCCGCGCCGAACGCGAAACCGTGCCCGGGCGTGCACTCGCCCGCTGCGCGAGCGGCCGTGCTGCGCGGTGCCGCGCTTCTCCAGCACATCGCACACCGTGAGGCCGTTGATCGCGGCGGCGCGATACACGAGCTGGACGGCCTGGTCGAAACCGCGCGCGCGGCGTCGCCGCGGGCTCGTCGGCAGCGGCACGAGCGGATCCGTCAGGCTGCCGAGCTCGCGGGCGAGCAGCGGCGCAAGCGCCGTGAGCTGATCGCGTTCGCCGCGTTTCATCGCGAGGATCGCTTCACGCAGCGAACCGGCATACGCGCCTGCCGCTCGCGCCTCGATCCCGGCGACCACAAAGTGCTCGGCAGCCGACTCCGGCGGCGCGCACGCTCGGCAGAGCGCACACGTCCCGCGACCGCACGCGATACACGAGACGGGGAAAAGCCAATCACGAATAATCGTCCACACGCCCGTCGTTCACGACGGAACGGCGCGCCGCTAGGCCAGACGTACTTCCAAGGCGGTGATCCGCCGCTCGTGCGAATCCAGCCGCTCGTCGACATCGTCGAACCGCCGCAGCATCCGCTGCTCGAGCCGCGCGACGTCGTTTCTCACGTCGAGAAGTCCGGCTTCGAGCTGAGCGAAGCGCTCATCGACCTGAGCGAAGCGCGCATCGACCTGAGCGAAGCCTTCGGCGATCGCGGTGTGGAGGGAGCGAAATCCGCTCAAAATTTCTTCGTCGTTCACGCAACCATCATCCGCCATCGAAATTACCCGCGTCTTACGGAAATGTTACCGGTTTAGCCGACGGCGAGGGTCTGGGTTTCGCGCTGCGTCCACCAGTGGGCGAAGTCCGGCGCGATCATCGGCTGCGCGATGCCGTAGCCCTGAATTTCACTGATGCCGTGATCGGCGAGCCAGCGCGATTGCTCCGCCGTTTCGATCGCGTCGGCGGCGACGACGATGTTGAACGCGGATGCGAGCGAAATCGCGACCACGGCGAGCCGGTCGGCGGCTTCATCGCCGCTGCCGACGTTCGCCGTGATCGAACGATCGAGTTTGATGAAATCGATCGGCACGTTGGAGAGCATGCGCAGCGACGTGCTGCCCGCGGCGAATCCGTCGAGTCCCGTCTTGACGCCGAGGCGCCGCAGATCCGTGAAGAACTGACGCGTCGCTTCGATCGTGCCGAGCGCCGCCGCCTCGGACATCTCGATACGCAGGCGGCCCAGATCGAGATTCTCTTCGCGCGAGAGCCGGCGGATCTCATCGACGATCGCCTGATCCGGCGCGCTCACGTTGACGTTGACGAGCGGATCGAAGCCGGCATCCAGCCACGGCCCGATCGAACGCAGGGCGTTACCGACGACCCAGCAATCGAGCAGCGACGAGAGCCGCATCGTCTCCGCCATCGCAAAGAACGAACGCGGCGAGAGCAGCCCGCGCGACGGATGAATCCAGCGCACGAGCGCCTCGGCTGCGACGACGCGGCCGTCGCGCGAGGCGACGACGGGCTGGAAGCAGAGCAGAAAGTCGCGCTCGATATCGGCGGAGCGCAGGCGTTCGCGCAAATCGCGGCGCGTGCGCAGTTCGCTCGCGACGTTCTCGCCGAAGAGGCGGATCGTCCCGCGGCCCTCGCGCTTCGCTTGATACATCGCGGCGTCGGCGTTGTTGAGCAAGAGTTCGGCCGAATCGCCGTCCTCGGGGAAGAGCGCCACACCGATGCTCGCCGAGATGTGCATCCGCACGTCGTCGACTTCGATCTGTTCGGAAAGCCGTTTCGCCAGCCGCTCCGCCGCGGTGAGCACTTCGTCGACGCTCGAGATGTTGGGCAAGATCGCGGCAAATTCATCGCCGCCGAGCCGGCCGATCAGTTCGTCGCGGCGCAGCGTCGCCTGCATACGCCGGGCGACTTCCAGCAGCGTCACGTCGCCGACCGCGTGGCCGTATTGATCGTTGATCGCTTTGAAGCCGTCAAGATCGACGTAGAAGACGGCGACGCGAGCCTTGTGGCGCGCGGCCGAGAGCAGCGCTTCTTCGAGCCGGCCGAAGGTTGCGTCGCGATTCGGCAAGCGCGTGAGGGGATCACGATAGATGGTGTCGGCCGCTTGCAGCGGTTCGCGCTCGAGGACGCGCGCGAGAACGTCGGCGGCGACGCGGCCGAAACTGACCGCTTCGTCATCGAAGCTCACATCGCCGGAGAGCGCGAGCGCGCACCAGCCGTCCTTCGTTTCGATCGGGATCGAGAGCACGTTGCGGCCGGGCCAGGCGGCCTCGCCGCCGACGATCGCGCGGCCCGCGATCCCGCGATGCGCGTACTGCGCGTGCTCGGCGAGAACGGCAGCGCGATGTTCTTCCGCCAGCGCGGTTGCGTCGAGCGCGATGCGATCGCCGTCATTGCGCTCGAAACTCGCACACGAGGCACCGGTGCTCGCAAGCGTCTCACGCAAAATTGCCGATAGGTGGGCCTCCCGCGGCCAGCGGGTTTCCGCGGCGAGTCGCACGAGTGCCGACGCGTGTGCAGTATCCATCGTACCGCCACGGAGCGCACGAACCATCCTGATCCGTTCGTGCGGCGGCCTCATGTTGCCTCGCTCCCCGGCAAGACAAGTTCGTTCATGTGCTGGGTATCATCGGACGGCCGGCTCGTTGGCGACGATTTCCCCGTCGAGACGGGCGTCGGCGGGCAGGTGGTAGCCGATCCCGACGATGGAATCTCGAACGAAGCCTCGCTCGCCAATACGGGCATCATCCCAAATAATTCCGCGGTCGAGCCGGGCATCATCGCCAATTCGTACGTCGTCACCGATGATACTGGGGCCGACGATCCGAACCCGGGCGCCCAAGACCGCGCGGGCGCCGATCCGTACGTCGCCGTCGATCTGAACGTCGTCCCCGAGCACCGCGTCGGCCGCGATCCCGCGGGCGCGGGCGCCGCGCAGCGCGACCCGGCCGGCCAGCGCATCAGCCGTCGCGCGCCGGTACTCGCCCGGCGTGCCGATATCGCACCAATATGCGCCCGGCATGCGCACCCCGAAGAACGCCGCATTCTGCATCTGCAACGCGGGGAACACGTTCTTGCCGAAATCATAGAACGTATCGGCCGGGATGTGTTCGAAGATTGCCGGATCGAACGCGTAGATGCCGGTGTTGACGAGATGCGATCGCTCGGTACCTCGCGCCGGCTTCTCTTGAAAATCGACGATGCGCCCATCGTCGGCGGTGACGACGACCCCGTATTGCTCGACATCGGCAGCCTCGACGAGACCGATCGTTGCGAGCGCGCTCGACTTGCGATGGAACGCGACGAGCGCATCGAGATTTGCATCGGTGAGATCGTCGCATCCGACGACCACGAAGGGTTCGGTGAAGAACGCTTCGAGTTGTTTGAGCGCGCCCGCGCTGCCCGTCAGCTTCGGCTCGACCAGATAGTGCAGTTTCACGCCGTAGTCGGAGCCATCGCCGAAGCGCGCCATGATGCGATCGGCGAGATAATGCACGTTGATCGCGATCTCGTCGTAGCCGAACGACCGCAGCCAACGGATGACGTGCGCCGTGATCGGCTCGCCCGCGACCGGAACCAGCGGTTTCGGAACGTCTTTCGTGAGCGGGTAGAGTCGGGTGCTCATTCCGCCGGCGAGGATCATGGCACGCATATCAGTTCGATCGTTTTCCCATCTTGAGACGCAGGATTTCAGCCGTTTCCGCGAGCGCAAATTGCGGAAGGGCCAATTGCCGCCGCCAGCGCCGCGGCTCGCGCATCAACCGGTAGGCCCATTCCAAGCCGGCCTGTTGAATTGCCCGCGGGGCACGCTGAACGTTGCCCGCTAGAACGTCGAACGAGCCACCGACACCTATACCCACGCCGCAGCCCGCCGACGCTGCAAAGCCGGCAATCCATTTCTCTTGCTTCGGACTGCCAAGCCCTGCGAGCAACACGGTTGCCCCGCTTTCTTTGATAACCTGAGCGACCGCCGGGCTCTCGGCGTCGCTGAAATAGCCGTGGCGCGTGCCGGCGATCCGCACGCCGGGCACGCGGGCGCGAAGCGCCTCTGCGGCGCGGGCTGCCGTGCCCTCGCCGGCGCCCAGCAAGAAGAGGCGCAGGTTCGCATCGTGCACCGAGCGGGCCGCCAGCGCATCGACGAGTTCGACGCCCGTCACGCGCCCGCGCAGCGCCGCACCGCGCAGCCGCGCGGCGAGCAGAATTCCGATCGTATCGCAGACCGAGAGCGCGGCGCCGTTGACGAGCGCGCGGAACGCGGCGTCGCGCTGCGCCGCCATGACCATCTCGACGCCGAGCGTGACGACCAGCGCGCCGCTACCGCCCGCAGCGAGCGCTGCGATGCGCGTCACGGCCTCCTCGCGATCGACGGCGTCGACGCGACAACCGAGGATCTCGAGCGAGGTCACCTCAGCTGCGAACGAGCGAGCGGTACGGCGCGATCAGCGGCCGCAGCACGGCGGCGAGCGACTCGGGCATTTCGCCGAGCGGCGAACGGGATGGCCCGGCCGCAAACCCGAGTTCATTCATCGCCCACTTGATGGGGATCGGCGACGTCGTTGCAAAGATCGCGCTGAAGAGCGGCTGCAAACCGCGATGGATCGCGCCCGCACGCACCACGTCGCCGCTCGTGAACGCATCGAGCATCGCGCGCAAGTCGTCGCCGCACAGATGGCCCGCGACGCTCACGACGCCGTGCGCTCCGAGCGCGAGCGCGGGCAGGAAGAAATAATCGTCGCCGCACCAGACGGTGAAGTCTTCGCGCGGGTTCTCGCGGATGAGCGTCGAGAACTGGTTCGCATCGCCGCTCGATTCTTTGATGCCGACGATATTGGCGTGACGGCGCGCTAGCTCGTGAACGGTCTCGGGCAGCAGATTCTGTGCGGTGCGGCTCGGAACGTTATAGAGCACGACCGGCACCGGCGAGGCCTCGGCGATCGCGCCGAAATGGCGTAACATCCCGTCTTGCGTGGGTTTACTGTAGGCCGGCACGACGGCGAGCACGGCATCCACGCCGAGCGCCGCGACGCGCTTCGTGAAGTTGACCGAATGCGTGGTGTTGGCGTCGCCGGTGCCCGCAATGACCGTGCCGCGCGAGCCGAGCCGTTCTTTGACCGCGGTGAAGAGCGCGCACTTTTCATCGTCGTCGAGAGCCGGCGACTCGCCCGTCGTTCCGCTGACGACGACGCCGTCATGGCCGTGCGCGAGCAAATGCTCGGCGACGTTCGCGGCCTCGCCGGGGAGCAGCTTCCCGGCCGCATCGAACGGCGTGATCATCGCGGTGAGAATGCGGCCCAGTGACTTCATGCGAGCATCGCGCCCGGACCGAGCCGGAAGAAGTCGTGCAGCGCTTGTTCGGCCTTCACCGTATCCTCCACGGGGACGAGAATCGAGATCGTGATGTTGGAGTCGGTCGAGTGGATGATCTCGACGCCGGCCTCCGTAATCGCCCGCACCACGCGGTACATGACGCCGGGCGTGCCGCGCATCCCGGCGCCGACGATCGAGAGTTTGGCGCAGTGCGGACGCACGCGCAAGGCGAGGTTCAAGTTGGCGAGCTCGCCGCGCACGCCCTCGATCATGTCGGCGTCGCAGACGAAGAACACCCCGGCATTGTTGACGTTGATCATGTCGATCGAGATACCGCGGTCGGCGAGCCGCTGGAAGATCAGCAGGTCGATGTCAGCGCGGTGCTGGACGTCTTCGCCCTGGATGATGCGCACGAACATGATATCGCGCAGCGAGGTGATCCCGGTGACCGGCCGTTCGCGATCGATCGGCGCGCCGTCGTCGACGAGCGTCCCGACCCCCGACCGCAGCCCTTTGACGTAGTACGGCGTACTGGTATCGTGGGCGAGCGTCGCGGCCTTGTGGTGCATGACTTTTGCGCCGTTGCCCGCGAGTTCGACCATCTCCGCATAGTCGACGCGTTCGACCGTGCGCGCGCCGGCGATCTTCTTCGGATCGGCCGTCATCACGCCGGAAACATCGGTGTAGATCTCCACCGCGGCTTGCATCGCATTCCCGAGCGCGAGCGCCGTGAGGTCGCTGCCGCCGCGGCCGAGCGTCGTCGTCGCGCCGCGCTCCGAGACGCCTTGAAACCCGGTGATGACGGGCGTAACGCCGCGCGCGAGCGCCGCCATCACGGCGCGCGGATCGACGCCGAGGATCGCCGCATCGCCCCACGTCTCGTCGGTCGTGACCCCGGCTTGCGCGCCGGTCATCGCCTGCGCGGGCGCGCCGAGCGAGACCAGCAACTCGGCGAAGACGGCGCACGCGATCGCCTCGCCGCAGGCGAGCAGTAAATCGCGATTCGGGCCGCTCTGCACGGGCGCGATGAGCCCGGCGAGCGTGTCGGTGGCATAGGGATCCGGCGCGCGGCCGATCGCGGAACACACGACGACGGGCGCTTTCCCCGCGTCGCGCACGGCGAGCACGCGCGATGCGGCGATCTCACGCAGCTCGGGCGTCGCGAGCGACGAGCCGCCGAACTTCAGGATGACGATGGTCTGGGTCGCGGCGCTCACGTCGGTACTCCACGGCGGTCAGCGGAAAGACGGCCTTGCGCGATCAGCAATTCGAGGATCTGCACGCCGTTGGTTGCGGCGCCCTTGCGCAGCTGGTCGCCGACGATCCACATCTGCCAATGCGTCGCGGACCCTGCTTCCGGCCGCACGCGCGCGACGTGTACGAGATCGGTTCCCTCGACGTCGCGCGGGGTGACGATGCCGTGCGGGTGGTAGACCACGCCGGGCGCCGCCGCAAACGCGGCGCCGAGCAGATCGACGCTCGTCGGCCGCTGCGTTTCGAAGAACACCGCTTCGCTATGCGCTTGGCGGACCGGGACGCGAACCGTCGTCGCCGCGACGTGCAGATCGGGGCGCTCGAGCATCTTGCGCGTCTCGGCGACGACCTTCTGCTCTTCGCCCGTATCGCCGTCACCATCGAACGAACCGATCTGCGGGACGACGTTGCGGAAAATCGGCGCGGCAAACGTCGTGGACGACGGCGCCGCATGCCCGTGAAGCTCCGCCTCTTCCTCGGCAGCGAGCGTCTCGAGCCCTGCGCGGCCCGCGCCGCTGACGGCCTGATACGTCGCAACGCGAACGCTCGCGAGTCCGAAGCTGAGCTCGATCGGCGCGAGCGCAACGCACAACACGATCGCCGTGCAGTTGGCGACGGGAAAGATCCGGTCGTCCGGCCGGATCGCATGCGGGTTCACTTCCGGGACGACGAGCGGCACGCGCGGATCGAGCCGGAACGTCGAAGAGTTGTCGATCACGACGATCCCCGCCGCGGCGAGCGCTTCCGCCATCTCCGCGCTCGCATCGTCGGACGATGCGAAAAACGCAACGTCGGGCGCGTCGGCGAGGATGCGCTCCGTGCTTGCCGTCACGACCGGAACGCGCGTGCCGCGGAAGGCGAGCCCCTCGGCGCGATCGCGCGAGGCGTACGCAAAGAGCCGGTCGACGGCAATCTTGCGCTCGTCGAGCACCGTGAGAATCGTTTGTCCCACGACGCCCGTCGCGCCGACGATCGCAAGCTTCATACGTCCGCTCCGCGCGCCGCAAAGACGATCGAATCCAGGCCCGTCACGAGACCGCTCTGCGCGCGCACGCTGCGCACGGCAAGCAGAATACCGTCCGCAAACGATTCGCGGGACGTCGAATCATGGCGGATCGTCAGCGTCTCGCCGGGCCCACCGAAAATTGTCTCTTGATGCGCGACGAAACCCGGCAGCCGCACGCTGTGAATCGGCACATTCGCAGGACCGCCGGCGGAAGCGATTCGTTGCGCCGTCATCTTCGCGGTGCCGCTCGGTTTATCGCGCTTCGTCTCGTGATGCATTTCAACGATCTCGACGTGCGGCAAAAACTTCGCGGCTTCCGCCGCAAAGCGCATCATCAACACGGCGCCGATCGAGAAATTCGGCACACGCATCGCGCCTATCGCCGCGCTATCGACCGCATCGGCGAACGAGAGCCAATCTTCATCCGTCCAGCCCGTCGCACCGACCACGGGCGAGACGCCCGCATCGAGCGCGCCGCGCGCGACGTCGAGCGAGACGGGATAGACCGTACAGTCGACGACGACGTCCATCGGCACGTCGTAAAACGCGTCGAGATCGTCGTAGAGCGGCATCGCCGCGTCGCGGTCCTTTTCGCGCACGAACGCCGCCACGAGATCGAGATCAGGGGCGGCGCTGATCGCATGAACGGCCACGCTGCCCAGTCGCCCGAAAGCGCCGGCAACTCCGAGACGCAAGTTCATTCCTGTGATACTCAGACTATTGCAAGCCCATCCTTCGAGAGCCTCAGGATGACCGTGACGCATTGCGCGTCGCCGGCATCCTCAGGATGACCGTGACACATTACGCGTCACCGGCATCGCAAATGGCGATGTCATCAGGACGACCGTGACGCATTACGCGTCACCGGCATCGCAAATGGCGATGTCATCAGGACGACCTTGACGCATTACGCGTCACCAGCATCGCAAATGGCGATGTCATCAGGACGACCGTGACGCATTACGCGTCACCGGCATCTTTAGGACGACCGTGACGCATTACGCGTCACCGGCATCGCAAATGGCGATGTCATCCTGAGGCTCTCGAAGGATGGGCATGCGGAAACCGTTCGCTAGACGCGTTCCAGCGGAGCGTATTTGAGCATGACCATCTTCTCGCCGACGTTCGGGAAGTTGATGGTGAGCAGCCCGTCGCCGCCCGCACCGACCGAGTTGACGACGGTGCCTTCACCCCATTTGGGATGACGGACTTTGTCGCCGGCTTGCAGATCGAGACCGATCCCCGCGCCTGCGTTCTCGTGAATCGCGACCTCGCGCCAGCGGCCGCCGCTGGGGCGTTGGCCGGCGCCGATGCCGCCGATCACTTCGACCGAGGGCATCTCGTCGATGAAGCGCGACTTCGGATGCGAGAACGTGTTGCCGTAGAGCGTGCGCCGTCCGGCGAACGAGAGGAACAGACGGTCCATCGCGCGCGTCACGCCGACGTAGGCGAGCCGGCGCTCTTCTTCGAGCTCGGTCATGTCGGTGAGCGCGCGCGTGTGCGGGAAGACGCCCTCTTCGAGACCGGTAAGGAAGACGTGCGGGAACTCGAGGCCCTTGGCCGCATGCATCGTCATCAAGGTGACGAACGACGCGTCGGCATCGAGCGTATCGAGGTCGCTGATCAGCGCGATGTTGGCGAGGAAGTCTTCGAGGGTGCCGCCCGTCTCCGGGTTGTTCTCGAATTCTTTGGCCACGCCGACAAGCTCTTGGAGATTCTCGAGGCGGCCTTTCCCCTCGGGCGTTTCATCGGCTTGCAGCTCGCGCAGGTAGCCCGACTCTTCCATCACGGCGACCAGCAGGTCGGCGATCGAGAACGATTCGGCCTTCGCGCGCAGATCCGTGATCAGCTCGGCGAAGCGTTCGAGCTCGCGTTGCTTCTTCGGCACCGCGCGCTTGAGCAGGTTCGAATCGAACACGGCCTGGCCCACCGAAACGTTGGCGGCGTTTGCGGCTTCGAGCAGCGAAGCGAGCGTCTGCTGTCCGATCGAACGGCGCGGCACGTTGACGATGCGCCGGAAGGCGACCGCGTCGGCCGGGTTCGTGATGTAGCGCAGGTACGAGAGCATGTCTTTGATCTCGGTGCGTGCGTAGAAACCGACACCGCCGACGACCCGGTAGGGGATGCCTTCGGCGAGGAAGCCTTCTTCGAACACGCGCGACTGCGCGTTGGTGCGATAGAGCACGAGGAAATCGCGATAGGCCGAGCCCTCGCGCACGAGTTCTTTGACCTTCTCGAGCACGTAGCGGACTTCGGCGCGTTCCGATTCGGCGTGAAACGCCGTGATCGGTTCGCCTTCGGCGCGCTTGGTGAAGAGCGTCTTGACGGAGCGCGACGTGTTGTTCTGAACCAGTTCGTTCGCCGCGGTGAGGATCGTCTGCGTCGAGCGATAGTTCTCTTCGAGCTTGAAGACTTTCGCGCCCGGGAAATCTTCCTCGAACCGCAGGATCATCTTGTAATCCGAGCCGCGCCACGAGTAGATCGACTGATCGTCGTCGCCGACGACCGTGAGGTTCTTGTGTTCGTCGGCAAAGAGCGAGACGAGCTTGTACTGCGCGAAGTTGACGTCCTGATATTCGTCGACGAGGACGTAGCGGAACTTCGACTGATAGCGCACGCGCGTTTCGTCGTCGTTCTCGAGCAGTTCGATCGTGCGGGCGATCAGATCGTCGAAATCGAGGCCGTTCGATTCTTTCAAGCGGCGTTCGTATTCGCGATAGACCTGCGCGTAGCGTTCGCCGATGAACGAGGCGTTCTGCGTCTCATATTTGTCGGGCGACCACAGGTTGTTCTTCGCCTTCGAAATTTCCGCGAGCGCGGCGCCCGGCGCGATCTGACGTTCGTCGAAATCGAGATCGTGCAAGATCTCGCGCACGATCGCTTTTTGATCGGTATCGTCCATGATCGCGAAGTTCGAAGCGATCCCGATCTTGCGACCGTCGCGGCGCAGAATGCGCACGCACATCGAGTGGAACGTGCCCACCCAGAGATCGCGCGCGACCGCGCCGACCATGCGCTCCAAGCGAGATTTCATCTCGCCGGCGGCCTTGTTCGTGAAGGTTACGGCGAGGATCCGGTCCGGAAAGACCTTCTTCTCGTTGAGCAAGTACGCGATCCGGTGCGTGAGCACGCGCGTCTTGCCCGAACCGGCACCTGCGAAGATGAGGACCGGGCCATCGGTGTGTTCGACCGCAGACCGTTGTACGTTGTTTAGGAGTTCCGACTCGACCAGCATCACCGCATTAATTCGCTGTTAATGGCCTTTTGGCCTATGCAGGACGGCGCCGCAGCGCAATGGGGTCCCGCGCGTCGCTTGCCATCGCCGAAACGGCGAGCAGCGCCGCGACCGTCGATTCGGCCCCCATGTTCCGGCTCGGGCCGTGGGCATCGAGCCCGTCGACGCAGCCGCCGTCGCGGACGAGGACGGTGCCGTGAACGTTGCGCCCGGTGAACCAAGCGTTCGCCGTGAGCGCGAGCGCGAAGTAGGCCGAATCACCGGTACGGGCATGCGCGACGCGCGCCGCAGCGACCATCGCCGCGGCCTCGAGCGGCTGCTGCCCGAACCGTGCGCGCACGCCGTAACGCGGATACCAGCCGTCGTTGCCGACCGGAACGAAGATGCCGTCTTCGACGACGATACCGGCATAAAAATCGAGCATCTCGCGACCGGTGCGCGACACGTCCGGGTCCTCGAGCAGCGCTCCGGCGCGCAAGAGCACTTCGCACAGGCGCGCGTTGTCGTAGGTCATGAGCGGCTCGCACCAGCGCCAGTCCGGGCCCGCGTTCGCCGCGTACCCGGCAAGGATCGGCGCGATCGCCGCTTCGAGCTCGCCCCGTAAGCCGAACCAAGCAGGCTCGGCCGAAAACGCATGGGCAAGCCCGAGCCCCGCGTACGCGCGCGCGCGCAGGTGCGCGAGTTCCGCGACATTGGGCAGCGCGCGGGCAAAGAGATCGCGCGCGACGGCGCGCCACGACGGGCGCGGTGCGTACCGCAGCGCGTACCCGAGACCCCAGATGGCGCGACCGACGGCGTCTTCCGACCCGCGCCGGTCTTGCCAGGTGCGATCGTAGCCGAGGAAGTTATGAAACCAGCCGTCGGTGAGTTGCGCGTCTTGCAAGAATGAGAGGTAGATGGTGATCAGCCGCTCCGCTTCGGCGGCGGTCTCCGGCGCGCGTGCTGCGTCGACGACGACCATCAGCGCGCGCGCAACGTCGTCCGTGCAGTAGCCGGTCGCGCGATTCGGGATATCCGCCGTTGCGTGCTGGATGATCCCGGTATCGTCGGTGAGCGTGCGCAGATGCGCGAGGTTCACGCCGGCAGGGCCACGGCCGTCTCGCGGCGATCGTCCGGTGAGAGCGCGGCGAAGAGCCGGCCGTACGCCGCGGCCACGTTCGGCCAGGTCATCTGCCGGCCGAACCGGTAGGCGCGGCGTTCGGTGGACGCGCGCAAGTCTTCGTCGTCGAGCAGCGCGCCGACCGTTTTCGCGATCGAACCCGCGTCGCGGAAATCGACCAGAAAGCCGCGTCCGTGCGCCAAGAGTTCTTGCGCGTAGAGATACGGCGTCGACACGACGGCCTTCCCGCAACCGATCGCATACGCGAGCGTTCCGCTCACGATCTGCACCGGGTTCAGATACGGCGTGAGGTACACGTCGGTCGCCGCGAGATAGTCGATGAGTTCGTCGAATTCCAGATATTTATCGACCAGCTGTACGTTGTCGTGTAACCCGAATTCCTCGACCATCGCTTGCAGCGATTCGCGATACGATTCGCCTTCGTTACGCCGGATCACCGGGTGCGTTTGGCCCAAGATCAGGTACAGCGCTTCGGGATGGCGGTCGACGATCGCGCGCATCGCGTCGATCGCGTATTCGAGCCCTTTGCCGCGGTTGATCAAACCGAAGGTCGAGATGACCGCGCGGCCTTCGAGGCCGAAGCGCTGCTTCGGAACGGCCGTCTCACGAAACGGAACGTCCGGTACGCCGTGATGAACGACGTAGATTTTCGAGGCGTCCGCGCCGTAGCGCTCGACGAGGATCTCGCGGCCGGTTTCGGAGAGGACGACGACCGCAGCCGCGGTCTCACAGATCGCTTGCGTGACGCGATGATGATTCGGCGAGGGATCGGGCAGCACGGTGTGCAGGGAGACGACCGTCGGTTTGCGGATCGCGGCGAGCAACTCGAGGAACCACTCGCCGTCCGCTCCGCCGAAGAGACCGTACTCGTGTTGCACGTTTACCGCATCGCACGGGTCGGCGTTCGCGAGCACGGCGATATCGCGGTACGACGAACGATCGTTCTGGCGTAAGCGGGCGATCACGCGCGATGGATAGGTACGTTCTTCGCCGCCCGGCTCGTCGATCGCCACGATGTGCGATTCCGTACCGAAACATTCATCATACGAATCCACGACGTCGGCCGTGAAGGTCGCAATGCCGCATTCGCGCGGCGGGAACGACCCGACGAACAGCATCTGTGGCACAGCGTTTCGCACGATAAACCCCTCTGAGTAGTAGCGTACTATGTTGTACCCACGACCCGCTTACCGCAAACGAGAGGTTCGTTCAGCGCGCGATGCGCGCGTTCTCTTCGACGATCGCTCCGGGTGCGATGACGGCGTCGTGTCCGATGACCGAGCCGGCCTTGACGACGGCGTTCGCGCCGACGGTTGCCCGGCTGGCGATGATCGACCAATCCACGACGGCGCCGCGTCCGATTGCGACGCCGTCCCAGAGAATCGAGTCCTTTACGGTCGCCCCGTCGCCGACGGAGCAGCCGTCGCCAACGACGGCGTAGGGACCGATGACGGCGCCGGGAGCCAGCCGCACATCGCGGCCGACATAGACGGGAGCAACGAGCGCGCCGGCGGGCGCATCGGCTGCTCCCGGACCTTCCGCCCCCGGACTGATCCCCAGCGGCATCATGCCGTCGAAAATGTGGCGGTGACTGGCAAGGTACGCCTCGGGGCGGCCGAGGTCGATCCAGTAGTCGTCGGTGGTGTAGGCGTAGAGCGGGCGGCGGCCGGCGATTGCCAGCGGAAAGGTCTCGCGTTCGATCGAGACCGGGCGGCCGGCGGGGATCAGGTCGAGGAGCTCGCGCTCGAAGAGGTAGGTGCCGGCGTTGACCTCATTGGTCGGCGCCTTGCCTTCGCCGGGCTTCTCGATGAAGGCCGTGATCTTGCCGCCGGCGTCGTGGACGACGCAGCCGAACGCGCTCGGATCCTCGACCCGGATCAGGTGCAGCATCCCGATGCCGCCCGTCTTCTCATGAGCGGCGCGCATGGCCGACAGGTCGAGGCTGGTGAGGATGTCGCCGTTGAGGACGAAGAACGGGCCGGTGATCAGGTGCTCGACGTTCTTGAGGGCGCCGGCGGTGCCCAAGGGCGTTTCCTCGATCACGTACGTGATCTTCATGCCCAGGCGGCTGCCGTCGCCGAAATACGAAGTGATGGCTTCGGGGAGGTAGCCAGCCGGGAGGATCGCGTCGTCGATGCCGGCGGCTTTGAGCCGGCGCAGGGTCCGCTCCAAGAACGGCATGTTCATGATCGGAACCATGGGCTTCGGGGTCTCGAGCGTGAGCGGCCGGAGCCGCGAACCCTCACCACCGACCAGGACGACTGCCTGCACCGGAACTCCTCGTAATCGCAAGACGGAACGGACGGGTGCACCGGAGTGCTGCCCTTCGCGCCCTCTCTCTTAGCGTGATACGGGTTCCTTTCGTTTGGTTGGGAACTTGCCGTTACGCAAGCCTGGTGCCAGCATGTTGGCACACCCGAATGTCATGATTTGCTCATCGCTTCGTCGTGAGCGTGGTCACGCAGCGTCCTGCTGCGCGCCCCGAGTATAGCCCGGTGCTCTCATGGGCAGCGACTCCGCCCGCCGCATCTGCGACGAATGCAACATCTCATATGAGAATGCCAACAGGGTGGCACTCTCAAACGAGACCACCGGTCGACGACGCTCACGTCTTGGAAAAACGCCGCCGTACGCTCCTGGTAACGCGCCGCTTCCGCTTCGCGATGCAGCCCTCGCTCCGCTCGTCGGCGGAGTCGCTCACCTCCTGATCGCTACCGAGG
>Ga0116229_10003244_pt1 | contig 26676 bp, 22 predicted proteins | sample S1TSphgellanicum_3_FD_87313 | JGI IMG/M metagenome (GOLD analysis project Ga0116229, IMG submission 87313) | Host-associated microbial communities from peat moss isolated from Minnesota, USA - S1T2_Fc - Sphagnum magellanicum MG | ecosystem: Host-associated > Plants > Peat moss > Unclassified... | reverse complement strand
TACTTGTTCTTGTCCTGAGTGGTAAGACGAATCCTGGCCCGATAGTCAGTTTTCCCAGCTGCACAATGCACATAGGAGAGTATACATCAGAACAAGACAGCAATGCACAGATTGGTTCAGACAATACCTAGATGCAGGTTATTCAAATTGCTCCCCACCCTCCAAATGTAAATCTTTGATCACCATATATGCAATGTTATTGCACACAAGATTGCCTACAGAAAACTGACCTCGCCTGCACCTGTACTTGACTTGAAACCTTTTGAAGTAGGCCTTGATCATGTGTGACTTGACGTACACCTGCACAGTGAAGCAGAACACTATGCAGTGAAGAGTTCGACCTACAGCTCTATGCAGTTGCCACTACATTCAGATCCTGGAAAATAGGTCATTAGAAGGTTTAGGGTTTCCGATAACAGAAAGTAATTTTTCAGCTGGATTATAGTAGGGTTTAAACGGAAACTAAGAGTTTCCTCCAACGAGCAAATGTGAAGCAAGTCAAAAAGACACAGCGATGTCTATGACACTCCGGCATCTCCTTCCTAGACATTTACCGATGCAAGCACCAGACATGGGTCCTTGACACATGAGTCAAGAACCACACTTGAATACATAAAACCAAACACCGTCAACCAGAAAGCTCTAGAAAAATACAATAGGGCACCAATTAGTGCAGCATAGCCAGCACGCAACAGACGCAAATAAGCCTGTGAGATTGAAACCACGTGACCAAAAATCCCGTGGATTCAACTTCCATACCAAACACTTGAAGCTCGGGCCGTAAGCATCTCTGAAGGCTGAAGACGCATTCAGTAACACGCTTGTCACCAAGAAAAAGGACTCTTACCTTCCCTTTTCTTCCTCACCCACTCCTCTTCCTTATTCTCACTCTTCTTCTACTTGCTTTTCTTCTAATTTTTCCGCGAAAACAGAGCATGAGCATTGAGGCAGGGCAAGGAATAGATGGACATGATTTTTTTGTTGTGTAAATATACATATTCCAAAAATGAAACAGGCATTAAATTTATGAAATTCAGTATTGCTAGTTTCCTTCAATTTGCATAATTTTACATTATATGTGCAAGAAATGATCTTGTTTGTGCACGATACAAGGTACTTCAAAATGTGCATGGATTAAAACCATAAAGACCTGAGCTAACATTTGAAGTGCAGTTGAAGGGCATGTTGTTACATGCAGAAATTTTTCCTCTACGAAGGGCAGGCATTTCAAAATACATAATGCCTGCTTATGTGAGCATTTGTTTCTTGAAACACCCACTTTTGGTTTCTTTTCAGTGGTGCCCAATCCAATGTATCCTGCAAAAAAATCGGTGCAGGTATTAAAAGCATCAGGTCTCTAATATTTTGATCTTTCAATGAAGAATGACATCTGCACAATCCAGTAGTAAAGAGAGAGAGTGAAGCACCCTTCATTTACTGCAAAAAAGGAATTCAACAACTCAAGCCAACTCCAAGGAATTTGTGTTTTGCAATGCCTCATCGTCATCATCTTCAATCTCTATCTGCACAAAAAAACCCTTTATTCTTGGTTTCTAGTAGTGAAAGAATTCCCATTCTTGACCACATTGGTGCAAAGACACATGCCATAAAATATGGCATGCAAAACATCATAAAATTGAATTTGAGATTCCACCGAATACTACCTTTCAATGGTGAGATTATACCTAATACATCAAAGGAACGATTTGGCACAAAAGTATGTAGAACCCCTTTCATTAACAAGCGGCTCTACCATGAGAGGCTCTCTCCAAAAAAAAAAAAGTATTATATTCAATGTTCTACTACGAACTCAAGGTATATTGGATGAAAGGTTGTTGGCTTTTATGAAAGACCATGAATTATTTTTTTTCACATTTGTACTAAAAAATAAAGTTTTCTAACCATCTTAGAATTCATTGTGGATATTTAGATATTGAAACTATAGTTTCAATGTTTCTTCTTTAACCATACAAATGAATAGAAAATTTGTAAATAATTATATTGTTTAAGAAATTCCAAGTTTTTCAAACTTGGATAATGCAGACAATTTTTAGCAATGTGTGTGAGGTATTTCAATGTTTGAAACAAACATCAATATTGAATGTATATAATTTACATGAAATTTTTTTTATTTTTAGTCTCATTTTCATTTTGAGGTTTGAAATTTTGGCAATTCTTATATTTGTTTTTGTCACATTTTGGGTTTAGGTTTTCCATGAAAGATGTTTTGTTATGGTGTTTGATGGGTGTACGCATGGATAAAAAAATCATCCAATTTTTTTTTGGTCTTGTTATTGATATTTATGATCTTTTTTTAACACATGGTCAAAATGAAAAAAATACAAATTCAAGCCACAAGGTGCCAACATTTTGAGAGTAATTAATTAGATGAAAAATGTAAGATCTACATGCATATTTTCACAAACACTACACTTTAAATAAATGAAAACATTAATGGTTCTTTGTTATATGTTGAAAGTGTGTTTGGTAATTTGAATGCAATATAATTTGGTTTGTGAAGATTTGACAAATATGTTTTTGTTACACCAAATTTGCATTCATTTCCAAGGACATTTGCCCATATATAGTCTAATTGATATTCAACTTTTGTAGTTTTTTCATTAAATTGTGATTTTAATTGGAATTTATCCATGAAATATAATTGTTCTTGTTTTTTTTTTTTTGCTTGGTTATTGTCTTTTAGAACATCAACATTAAAATCTCCCATAATGATGATTGGACAATGTTTAGGATATTGTTGAATTATAATTTGAAGATTGTTTACGAATGTAGAAATTGAATATCAATGAGTTTTATACACACATACAATATGTATTATTTTTTGTGTATTAATATTAAAAGTCATTGCTATATATTTTGAGTCATCGTTAATTACTATATTGAAGGAATCTAAATGCATGTGTGTGTCATGCATCATCATTAATTCATGACCATCATGGATTGCAATATATGAGTATTTTGATGAATTTATAAATTTGTGCACATCTATTGATGCATGATGTATTATTGTTTATTTAAAACATAAGATATGAGACATTTGAAGGTTATGATCATGATTGATGTCTTCATAATGTTGGCATAAATAAGTTGTATTCAAGGCTTATATCATTACATGAAAATTATGTAATTTTTTTAAATTTTAAAATTAACAATATCTAGGTTGCAATTGTTTTCAATCTATTCATTTCTATATGTACTCTTGGATCCACATAAAAAATTTCATGTTGGAGAGGAGTTAACAAAAATAATTTTTCTTTTGTTCGAGTGCAAGATAATGTTGTATATGTTAACCCATGTTTTTTAATGTTAATAGGATCAAAAACCAATCCTTCTAATGATAATCCCTAAGAATGATGAATGTTTCTTACTACTACAAGTTAAATTGGAAATTGAATCCTTGTTATGATAAATGATTGGGATTTACTATCTTTTATATCTTTGATGATAGGTTCAATTGGTGTCCATTTTGATTCAATGTTATTGTCGTAATAATGACTATATTTTTTTCTTGTTAGTGTTCTAATTTTAGAATTCTGAAACATTATCCATATAATGATTTTTTCACAATATGTTGTTGATGTTTCAAAAATGTCATCAACTCCATTCACAAGACCATCAAATGTTGCATAATTATCAACACATAATTCAACGAACATATATATATATATATATATATATATGAATTGTAGAATGCAAACCCACAATTTTACCCAAAAAGATGCAACAATCTCCTATAGGGAAACAACAATGAAAAGTTGTAAAACTTCTAAATTGGGATTTTCTAAACTTGTGGAAGTTAAAAAATCATGAACTATTGGAAAAGGTAAAGGGGGCGAGATCAAGTAAAATAGTTGGACATACCCATAAACACACATGTAAAACAGCAGGGATGGAGGGAGACACATGCACATTAAAGGGGACACACATATATCATTGCTTTGTTGTGCACATGTTAAAAAACACCAATCAAAATACCAAGAAACATTTAGAGGAAGTGAAAGAAAATTTAAAAATCTGAAAAATCTTTCTATGCATTCTTCTTTCTCTTTGTAGAAATTGTAGACCACATAACATTCATGTCCAAACACCTCACAAAGCTCAAAAGAAAGGATCGCAAATATCGCCAAAATGCCCTAAAGAACCAAACACCATATGTAAATGCTTGAAGTGTTCCACAAGCAATAAAAAAAAACATGACAAATGATAGCAATAGAAGGAAACATTACTAACATGAAGAAAAGGCCCACCTTCACAGAAAAAAGTTCAATGACTTCACGAAAAGATTTGAATTTTGACATGTGTTGTAAAAACCTTAGTGCTGCTATAGCCAAATCTTAATCATTGCCACAATCATCAAGGGTCGTGACTATGATAGATAGGGACATGGGGAAAGCGTTAAAATGAGATGCCATGGGACATACAGGGGCTAGATAGGGTAGGATGGCGATAGGGGGGGCATGCATGGGGGGTATGGATGACGTGGGTGCCCCCCACCCTGAACAAAACATGGTAGCCAAAAGTTGACATGTTTCGAAGAAGGCACGTTTTAAACATCCCTTGCCCACACATGGAGACCCATGCAACATTTACGACCTATTGTTCAAATAATGTCGAGACAATACCATGATGTCATATAAAAAATTTAACCTCTCTCTAGGTCATAAGTTTCAATCCATAACTTCGACCTCTATTACATTAGCTCGCCACTTACTAGTTAGCACAAGGTATCACCTTAGGCTCTCATTGGCCCAATGATTTTTGTAACCATTCAGTATTTAGATGAAAATTTCATAATTGTTCCCTATGTGGATGAAAAGATGTCATCTTGATTTCTCATGAGGGATGGTTATGTCAACCATTACCTGACTCGAGCACACTAATTATTGTTAAGGCGTTTAGCCACTCGCACACTTAGACCTAGGTATTTAGGGTAATCTACCTACTCTACTAATTATCAAATCTATTCATGTTTATGAGTGGAATTATAACATTTACTAAAGTGCAATACAAATCTCTTTCATCAACACCTTGAGGAAAAGTGTCAACACAATTAATGTGATCTTCCTTATTTAAGATCATGGTATAAATAAATTACAAAAGTGCCCACTTTCATCAACACAATAATGTGTTGTGAGTAATAGTAACCGTAGCATTCTCATGAAAATCACAATATTTTGATTTTGTCAAATTATTCAGAATTCATATTAATATTTTGAGTTTTGAATAAAATAATATATTATTCCCTCATTTTTCATGAAATGTTTTTGGATGTTTCCTATTTCATTTCTTGGCCACCATTGGCATTATAAGATTCACATATACCCATCAAAACGAGGGGTGTGTCAGACTGTGGTCTTGCCATTTACATTAAAAAGAATCTTAAGGCAAAAGAAGAATTATGGAAACTCAAATATTTCACCATACAAAAATACAATATTCCAAATTTCCTCTAAAAGAAACCAAAATCCTTCAAAATATTAGAACTCTATAATTAATCTCAAGTTTCAACACAAGCCAAAAATATCATCTTTAAAAAATGCCTCATATAAAAAGAGACCTATTATTATTATTACCTAGGGGCCAAAATCCCTTAAGCTACTATACTTTATAATGAATCTAAACACAATAATATCCTTGTCCTGATAGGCAAGGCCAATAAAAGAAGTTGGAAGGCAGAAGTTGGCTCTCACAAGTTGTGGTGAAAATCCTGCATACATTATTATTATGAAACTACCACAACTTCTGAAATTTCCCATGTTGTTAGGGTTTCCGTAGTCCGTCCTAAGGGTATAGAAGAGTGTGAATGACATTGGAGTTTTATCCTTAAAGTCACACTGTCTTTGTGCCTGCCTTTGGCCTTTCATGCTGAGTTTTGAGCTATATACTTTCAAGTCACCCATACAGGGGATCAAACTCAGCACAAGGAGATGACCACCCTTTTTTTTCGCTTCCAGGTCCAGTTCTTTTTTTAGTATTTAAATTCTGGTTTAAAACCGGGTACCCACCGAACATGGGTACTACATAGGTAGAATTTAAAACTTGAAATTCCACAGGTAGAATGTAGGATGCTATGTAGACAACTACTAGAAGTTTACGAAGTAAATATAATTAAATGTTAGATCTCATTGCAGCAGTTTTCGTGGTGTAGTTGGTCATCACGTCAGTCTAACACACTGAAGGTCCCCGGTTCGAGCCCGGGCGAAAACATTTTGACTATTTTCAGACTTTGGGTATCTTGTTTTTGGAACGATGGTTATATATATACATATTTGTTAAGAGGATGGCTAAATTTTATTTAATTTCAATAATGATAATAATATTTTTATTTTTATTTTTATTTCCTTGTTGTGACTATTGAAAAAATGGTTATTGGAAACTCTATCATTGTTCCCAAATTTTGTAAGAATATCTAGAAATTTGAATTAATTGATAGGAGGTCAAGGAATCATTTTTATTTTATTTTTAAAATGTTTTTACATGAATTCAATCTTTGGGTGGGTTACTAAATTCTTTTTAGTTGAGTTCAAACAATATTGGTTTGTGTCAAACTTTTCATACATGAATTTCCCACATATGGGTTTGATTTATTTGTGCAATTTCATAACAACATATTGCATGTTTTGTAATCCAATTATGGTACTCTTTAAATTATAGGTGGAGTTGTGATTTTTTTGGTGGTGAGTTTTCTCAATTTGTGAAATAGTTTTGGACATAACACTTGGAATAACATGGAGATTGAGGGTAAAATGTCATTTTCTGAGAAAAAAATTGTTACTTTTGTGAAATCAAAATAGGGGCAGGGGAACACTGGAGCACAGATGTTGTGGAAGGGGATAAATTTTGTGAAAATGAAAATGACCCTCCTCTACAATGAAAAATAAAATTTAATTCAAAAATTCTTCAATCAATTTCCCTCCCCCCCAATTTTATGATATAAATTTTTTGAATTTTTTCCAAATAATTGGAAAAATTAATTGAATTTACAGTTTTAAACCAAAAAATGACAAATTTTGTCCCAAAAAAAAAACTATTTGCTTGAATCACACATAAAGTTCCTACATTTCTAATCATGTTTGGATATTTAAATAAATTTTGTGACACCCAAGAAGTGGTTGAGTATAATATTGTAACTTAGGGTTAACTTCCACATTGACAAAATTAATACTTCAAATGGGTCCATTGAATAAATCTTATGGGTGGGCTAGTGTCTTAAATCAATTCTAACAACCACTTTTCTATACATTACCATCCATGTCCCTTTGCTCCAATGTCCATTAATTATAAGACAATTAGTTAGGCATTGATCCAAACAATGATAATAAACCTTAAATTGTGGCAAGGTTTTTGACCTAATAACTTATGTTTAAGGAAAATTGATGGTTTGCCAACATTTTTTTATATATTGTTAGAATAATAATGCAAGAAATGTCTAATGAAATATTGGATATTGAAAATAATAATGCAAAAAATATTTCTATTGAAATAGTTGAATGCTAAAATATATCATAAAAAAACTATCAACCATAGAAGGAGCTACAAAATCCACATTTACAACAAGTTCAAACTTTCATTGCAATATGAATTGATAGATTCAATGTTGTGGAATTAAAAAGCAAGAAGACTACACATTTTCTTCCTAAGTTCAAAATTTACATCATGCCATATCATCCATCCCCAAGTTACCACACAAAGTTTGAGTAGCCAAAAGATCTTATCTATCCAATTTTGTTGCTCCTATCAATGTCTCATTATTTTTTAAATTTGGAAATTCATGCAGCTGAGTTCCAATCTACACACAACACCGTGCACGTGCCAATGTAATCATCAAATGTGATTGTCACAACTTTTTGGCATCTAGGTTCTCTATGAAGTTCATTGACCCATAATGTTTTCTATGACCATAACGGTGTCTTGGGTTCATTCCAAAGAAATACATGCTAAACTTGTGAAGGGAAAACAAAGGGTTCATTGAATTCAGGCAACAAATGTCAAAATTTGCAAGTAAAAAACTAGCAACAATTCTTTTGTAAGTGCGGTTGTCTCTATTGTTAGTCTCATTTTTCACACAATTGTAGCAAAATAACACAATTGGTGAAGACATGGGACCATCATCTAATTTCAAAATTTGCTTCAAGGTCCCAACATGTTGGATCACTCCAAGCACAACATTTTCACTCCCTTGTGATTGTTGAAAAACAAATGCCATACCAAAGTTATGTAATTAACATATTACTACCTTTGTCATAGACTTGAAAATGGTTGCCATATGTTTTCATTTTTTTGTTGGACAGTGCTATTTGGGGGAATTGAAAGGTGAACCAAATTTTAATCAATAGGCAAAGTACTAGTAAGTTGATGGGTTTGAATGGCTTCCTTTTAACCACTTGGTCATCTCAATAATCTCTCGTAAATTTGGTGGAAATATGATTAGTTGGTTACATGTAGAAAAGGTTTAATAGCCAAGCTTTCCAACTCTCCCATCCTTGATATGTGCCTTTTTATCATTACATTTCCTACAACAACCACACAAAGAAGTTATGAACTGGGTGGTAATCAATTTGCCCCTATTCATGTCCATGAAGATAAAGGCTTGAATACACTAAAAAAATGTTTGGCAACACATAGTTCATGTTCACATGATAATCCACATCTACAACTAAGGTTTCAACAAATATAGATCACATGGCAAATGAAGGACGTGTTTAAAGTTCATGCACAAGTGAATATTAATGTCTAACACAACAAACAATTATATGAGATGTCAATTAGAACACATAGCTTCATTAAAATGCCAAAACATGGAAAAACCAAAAGTGTCAAAACCTAATTACACTTGCAATTAACCAAAATAGAATCCAAGTTGATGATAATGCTGCCTATTTGGTTTAGGGTTTCAACAAATATACAACATGCAACAGAAAACATAATTTGGGCTTTAGCTTTTGTCTTAACAATAATTGCCATTTTAAGGTGCAAGGTTGAGCTAAAAACAAATAAAATAAAATGTAAGGAATGGTGTTGAAAGGAATTCATTATATCCAAGACTTATAATTTTTGTATTTGTTAACACATATTTGTGTGCATTTCTTATAAAATGGGACTAAAGACAAATTTTGTATGAACACCCTTTAATACCTTTTCAAATATTCTTTTTTCCTTTGCATCCCAAACTCTTTTCAACACATGTTCAAATTCATGCAAATAGTTAGTCACAAATCCCAAAGTTTTGTCCAACACGTAACCTTCAACCATTGACCCTTCAAGCTATGCCATGGAATGAACATAACCCTTTAGAACCTTCATCATCTATTCCACTAAGTGCATCCACCTAGTATGAATTGGCCCATAGACTTCTAGTTCATCCACTACATGCAACAATAAATGCATCATTATAAGGCTAGAAGGTTTTTTCTTTCTAATAAGGCAAATGTAATTACCACATCTTTTCACATACATTTGTAATATAAAAAAGGTTCCAAACCTTCACATAAATTCAACAATAAACACAATTAATTAAACTTCATAATGACCATCAATGGTTCTAACACTATAAGCCTTGCAAGCACTTAGGCAAAACTTGTTGCATCAACATATGATGTGGTTTTATGGAACCTAGTTTTGTATTTGCCACATGTTTAGCCAATGAAGTCTTGTGATCCATTGAAAGCTCAATGAACCCATCCTTGATAAAAATTGTTTAATTCATTTGTTGTAAGCAAATACATTGCATGTAATTTCAAGATTTTGTGTTGCTTATTTGGGTGTTGTTTTATCCATAAATGTTGTTGAATGCCCTTGGATTACATGCCACGACACATCTTGATTGTGTTTTTCTATCCAAATATGGTGCATACCACACTTTCACATATTTTTTTTCAATGTCACATTTAAAGTGTGCCAAATCAATAAGTATCGCCATACAATAATGACAAACCCGTTAACATTAATTCACCAAGATGGAAACCTCCCTATATTTAAAAATTAGCAATGAAAATAATTTCCACAAATGCTCCCATTTTTAAGGCAATAACAATGAAAATGATTTTCAACAACTTGGGACCAATTTTAGGGTAGCAAAAAGGACACATGTTTAAATCATCATGGCCCCAAATCTTATGTAATAATTGAAAATTGAATTTCCATTCACAATTTCAATAAAACCAACAAAAATATATGCCCAATTGTAAACTAAGTTATACCATTTGAAATCTAAACCCCCATTCACAACTTCAAGACAACTAGCAAGGAGATGTTAAAAGCCACAAACTAATCATGATTTTTACTTCTACTAAATATCCAATGATAGATAACAATAATTTAAAATTTTGTGGAATGCAAATTTCAAAATATGGCAAATTGTAAAAGGTAGAATAATGTTTTATGCCGCTAACCTTGGATGGATCACCTTTTGAACTTGATGTGTTGGGTAGATGCAAGCTACGGTGGCTCACTTTTGTGATGAAATGATGTTTTTCCATGAGTACCCTTTATTCCAATGCATATAGTGATTATTATATCCTTAGATCTACTAATTAGGACTTGGATATAAAATAATAACTTTATTATAATGAAAAGAATTGTGTGGTTATTTATTGATACAAAATTCATTTGTTAATATTAATGGATTTTTAAAGTCGAAAAATATGAACTGGTCATCTGATTGGAACATCACAAAATGGAAAAATATATATTGATTCACATTCCAAATTTGTTATTGGGATTCAATATATAATGTAATGCAAGATGATAAACTCATACGAGGAATCTTTTCTTTGAAAACCTTAATTGTTTAATAGTTAGGACTTTTGAATGGTTAAAATTTGACCCTATTTTCATAAGTCCATATGAATTGCAATTTTGTTTATTTTTCAATTTCTTTGTCCCCAAAACATATTTTTTGAAAATTTTAGATGGGGCATTATTCCTTTGGATTTTGTAGGATTTCTTTTTAAGATTTCCAAATTAAAAAATGACATCAGCTACATTAAATACAAGTTTTCACATAGATTTGGGAAGGTTTGTAAATGATTGAACATGTATTATTCAAATATTAGAATAATAAAAATAATAGAAATAATAACCATGTTCATTTGAATATTTTAAAGAATATTGTATGGACTTGTAAAAAATGTAATTTCTGTCGATATTGAACCATCGTAACTTGCATCTACCCTATTTTCAACTCCCAACTATGCTTCATATTTTGTTACATTCCTCAAAATATCATTGATTAAAACAAAATGTGGTCTAATATTATTTTTTCTTTCCCATTAAAGTGAGTTGCATTCTAGGGTGAAAGCACATTATGCAAGGGGGCACTTTGGGCACTTTCGTGACATGCATGTAATATATATTTCTACAGAATGTGTTGCATTTAATTTTAGGTGTTTGGGTTTTATATTTTGATTTTCACAAATTTAATGATATCTAATATTATTTGAAATATATATATTTTAAAAGATTAAATTCAAGGAATAATGGGTATATTTATGGTATATGCAGGATAATAAAACATATTTCTATTTTTGGACTACACTAACTTTAGGTTTGAATTAGTTAACCAAAATGTTTGAAATGAAAATTTAAAAAATGACCCACCTCACATATTTTGTCTTTTTCCATTTGAAAGTGATAGTTTGTCAAAATGTTAATTTACCACATACTTATGGTCATCGCCCTCAAAAACACCCATTGTGATATGATAATTATCAAACTCTTCACATGGTTCACAAACTTATTCCCAAATCATATGGAATCACAATGTTTAGTAGACACTACAAATTTCATAAAAATTAAAAATCATTTAAATCATTCTTTTTATTATATTTGCATTTTTTAGTACATTGTGACATATATTGTTTTGGCACAAATATACTCTAACATCACATCATCTAAGATTTAAAAGTGTTTGGAATTTGATTTATTTGGGTTTTGACCTACCATAATATGTAAAAACATTGTGAAAATCCTTCACAATAATGACATGGTTAAAATTCAAAACATGGAACCCCTAAAAACCAATACAATGTGACAACAATTTTGGCCCCCCATGTGATGTGCTTTCACCTTCTAGTTCTTTTGATAAGGGTGATCTTTTGCCAACCAATGTTGAAATTATTATGGAAAAGCCACATTCCCAAGCAACTAATAATTGCCAGAATGTAAAAAAAACTTATAATTTTATTGGGGTAGTTTGAAAGCTGTAACTCTTCTTAGAAGTATAACAATTCATTGATCTACATGTGGATCCCAAATATTAAAGAAGATTCACTATTGTAATTATAAAAATGATGGATGATCTATTAATTTAGCCATGGTTGTACAATAGAAATAAAACTAGAAGAAATATGTTAAAGGCATAGCCAAATCTACTTATTATAATTATCTAGGCAAAAACATACAACAAAGGAACACAATTGTGAATATAAAAAAAAGACACATGCCTTTAGATTTAAATTAACACACATTATTTACCTTTAATCAAATTTCCCACATTGTACAATAGCCATAAAATATGTAGCATCATCTTTCCAAAATGATTCCTCTACAAAACCCCCAAGGTTTATTCCTACTCCCCTCTTTACCACTCACCAAAAAACTTCAGCAAAAACACACATTCATTTTTCCTTTTGCACTTTTTACTCTTTGCCTTAGGTAACCAACCACCACTATAGTAAATGGCAACTAAAATCGAGGTAGATCTTAAATTAACTCCTAGTTTCCTTCTTCAACTCTAGTTCATTAACTTTTGTGGTATCTCCTCTTAAATCAAGGGAACTTAGGTAAACAAAGTCAACTTTACATTCTAATTCCTAATTACTTGTTGCTACAATAATTATAATAATTTTTTACTGCCTTGCCCAATTCCAAAGAATGGTGAGAAGTCAAATATGGCCCAAAAGTTGGACATGCTTTATAAGCCTAGTGTACACATCTAGCTTGAAGCCCATATGTTTGATAATCATGGATTGTGCACATTAAAATTGTTCTTAAAGTAAAGTGTTTATGCCCTTCAACCCTCATCACATCATATGTTGCAACCCCCTTCCACAACACTTGTAGGTTCTCTATTAAGGGTGCCATGCACACATCTATGTTATGCATTTTCACAAACTCCTTGTTAGGGGTAATTAAGGCTAACATGATAAAAAAATTCTTAGTCGTGAACCACAATGGTAGATTATAATTGAAACGTAAGATTGGTTATGTAAACCATTCACAACAACACATCTTGTTTCTTGTGAATGATTAAAAAAACAACTATTGTCTTTTTCAACTATGTTTATAATTATTTCATCACAAAAATTACTATGTAATTACAAAGGGCATTAAGATGCCACATGGGATCATGGTTTTGTGACTATAGTCAATATGACGACTTGTTCAATTTTTGGGTAGATATATTATTATTTTTAAATTTAAATTAAAATATTTGAATGATTTAAAATTAAATATTCAAAAATACCATTTTCTTTTGCGATTAATAACTACTAATAACGATTCGATGTCATGTGTCAATTACAAGGTGTTACAACTAGTAGTCAACCTTATGATTCATGACACTAGTTTCCATGAAATTGCATTTATTGATTAATCAAATGTGTTCATAATGCCAAAACCTATTTTTTACAATTTGTCCAATGCAATTACAATGTCTAACACAATTACAGAAATGATTAAAAATGCCTTTAGCAACCAACAAAAATGACTAAAAAAAACAACGATCGCATAAGACCAATCATTTTATTAACCAAATTTAGCTTAAATAACATAATTAAGTTTATAATTTTATCACAATTTAACCAAATTTAACCATGTATTGCTTCAATAATGAACTTTATCTTAATTTTGTTAGATTTAACCAAATATAACATAAGTATTCAATTTTAATTAAAATTTGCATTGTTTAGCCATGTTTATCACAAAAATTATGTTTAGCTTCATTTATATTGGTTTAATATTATTTTGAATTTAACTTATATTAATTTAGCCATAAATTAACAATTTTCAACCATGCTTAGCCAAAATGATTGTGTTTAAAGGTGTTTAACCATGTTTAGCCATGTTTAGCCATGTCTAGCCAAAGTAACTATATTTAGGTTCATTCATGTTAGTTTAATTATGTTTTATTTAAGTAACTGTGTTTGAAAGTGTTTAGCCATGTTTAGCTTAAGTAGTTGTGTTTAATTTTGTTTATATTTGTTTAATCATATTTAGCTTAAATAGTTGTGTTTTGTTTAGTTTATATATTAATTTAACCATGTTTAACTTTAATGATTTTTAATCCAAATTTATTTAAAGTAATTGTGTTTAGCCATTTTAAATTTAATTTAGTCTATGTCTACCCTAATTTAGCTTAAATATAACCTAACTTAGTCTAGATTTACCCTAGTTTAATTTAAGTTTAAATATTCCTAAGTTAAACTAGGTTAATTTACTTTTAACCTAGGGAGGTTTAGGTTAACCTAGGAGGACATTCATGATTAGGGTATAAAAAGGAAAATTTAATGAAAAAATGATTGCAAAGGATTATTTTGGATTTTTATTACATTTATTACTTCATCACTATAATGGATTGGTGTATGATTGAACTAGAATGATGTCATGTTAATCTAATAAAAAAATCCAAGAATAATTTGGACACAATACAGATGTATTTATTTTGTTTTTTTAAATAATTCGAATCATTGTTTTAATTGCAAATTTCATTTAAAAATAATTTAAAAATAAATAAATAATGCAATTGATTTCAATTTTCTTTCATGGATAAATAATGCATACATTTGTGTTTGACAATGTTCATATAATGCATTTGATTAAATAATATACAATACAAGAATTTTGAAAGTTACATAATCCATTTTGAAAGGGCTTCAAGGAAATGAATCCTTTTGTTTGCCATTTGGTTAATTTTTTGTATCCATTGGGCTTAAAATTCGTGGTCCCAAATGTCGACAACATGTTTAGGAAACAATCATGCAATATAAAACATATAAAATGATTTATAAAAACTTATGTATTCATTTTTTGCATTTTCATAAAAATATTTATGCATAATTACATGCACACATGTGAAAAATCATCACCACCATGAAAATTAACATAATTTTAATTATCCAATTCTTTTCACTTAAATTTATTCCATGTAAATTTTGTATGTGGAAGATAGCAAAACAAAGTCTTTGAGTCTTGTGTCCAAAAATAAATACTTTAATTATGAATGTCTTTAGGGTAAGTTGATAGGTAGTAGGTAGGTTGATATAGGTCAACCTATGTCAATCTAACATGGCCTAGATTAATTTGAGGCAAAAAAATTTGATTTTTATAATTTTGTGTTTGATAAAATTAATTAAAAAAATGTGGTAATGTAATGGATGAAAACTTGAACTTTAAAGTGGAGGTGAGGGGTTCAAGTCCTTGTTCTTACAACTTATGATACCTAGGCCATTTAACTTAAGTTAGGTAACCTAGGCTAGGAGGTTAAAATTTGTTTTTAACCTAGGCCAACTAGCCTAGGTTACTTAGGTTAGGCTAGGTTGATTTTTCATTTAGTTAACTACTTACACTACCTAGGCTAAACTAGGTTGATTTTTGGTCATGTGTGATGACTTATAATTGAACATGTGTTTATAGATTTTTGGCACATGTCATCCATCTATCAAGGTGTATTTTATAACACTTCATTGAGTAAAATAACTACGTTGACATGGCATACATTTTTCATGTCAAACCAAGGTCAATGATGACATGAAATTTCAACATTATAATAAAAATAAAAAAAATTTAGTTAATAAAAGGACTAGGCTTTGCAACTATATATCCTTTGTGACTAAATGGGTGAAATGACATGGGTTTAGTAACTCAATAATCAATAGTCACAAATGTCCTTTCTAACTAATATATAATCATAAAAGCAAGTCACAAAACTCAAAATGTGTTTTTGTGATATAATTTTTTTTTCACCAAATGGATTGATTCCATTTGTTGCAAGTCCCAATCTTACATTACAAGGTTAAATTGCAAATTATGGTCACATAACATCAATGTGTGACTAAGCTTTGCTATCAACCACATGTCAAACCAATCCATCATCGATTTATTGCCAATGTGCACACCATGAAATTTGATATGGCAAGTGCCCTAAACATGTGTTTCAACCATAGAATGGGAATGAAGTGATGTTGAATAACTTTATTTGGTACCTTTGCTCAGGTTACATCTTTATACCATGCTAATCCACACTTTCAGCAAGTTTACATACACCCCTCCAAACAACATACGTATACATTTGGACATCCATGGATGATTTTGTAGTTGAGGTCTACCCTCCTTGTCAAAGTTTTTTCACGGCACATATTTGCAAGCAAAAAATAATTCAATGGTAGTAGATACTTATGCAAGGGAAACAACACTCATCCAAAAATTTATTGATAACACCAATCCATAAATTTATTGTTAATCCACAAACTCATGCATCTTGACATTTACATATGTTTATCATTTTAATGTGAACATACCCTCATCACAAACTTGCCCGCTCCATGTATCTATGATTTTACGACACTTTAACAATGTGTTCGAGGTTATGTGTATGTGAATCACTAAAATATAATTTGAAGATTTTTTCATTTGTAGCTTCTTTATTTGTTTCAATGTTGATAGATTGTCTAGGCCTAGATCCACTAAATTGCTTTCACATTTTCAAATCAAATTCTTCAATCAATTAATTTTTCAAAATCCCATAATCTTTTCATAGTCATCGTCTTCAAGCCCCTTCATATGTGCATTCAAATAGGTTCTTCAAACTTCCATCTTCAAATGGTTTTAAAGCTATAAAAGGCATGAAGCTTTCTTTGTGAAAATCTTTTTCTATGCAAAATTATTTTTATGTGAAATACTTAAGAATGTCAAGTAGATGGGCAAATAGGGGGGTGGAGTGATCAACTAGATTTAGAATGGTGGACTAATTTGCAAGCTTTTCATTGGGTCACATTTCTCGCTACAACAACATCTATTTGGCCTTAAAAGTGACATTTCAAATAACATTTAGAAGCCAAGTGTATAGCCCATCATTGGGTAGGTTCATACAATTTCAAACTTATCATGTTTGTTTTTTCACTTTTTAAAGTACCTATGTAATCATCCCAATGAAAGATGACATGTGTTGTGTTATGTCACACCAATTAAATTGTTTGTTAGTTGAGATTGATGGAAACATCAACTACAACTTTGTCAATTGAACCCACATTAACTTTCATCATTTCAATGTTACAACCTTTCATTGATAACTAGTTGCATGAATATATACATGGGTCCATGTCAAGTTTGATCATATTCAATATGAAATCACTCACTATGGTATACCATACTTGTGATTGATGTTCAATAATTCCTAAGAGAGAGAGAGTTGGAGAAAAACAAAAAATTCCAACCTCATTATGCTAAATTATTCCAAGAATTGAACCTTACACCTAGAAAATACCTTGAACAATTTGTTTCCCTTAGTTATTGCAATAAATTCAAAATACGAAGGAGAGTTTGCATACTTGAATTTGATTGTCAAAATCCTAAGATATTCAAATTGGGGGTACTTGATCCATTGTTTTGAAAAGGCTAAGTACTTCAACAAAAGTTTCCAATATTAGCTGTAGGTATAGTACTAGTTTGAATCAACTTCCTTTGCACCTTCATGTTTCATATGACATCAAAGAAGTAAGGTATCATTTTGTGGCAAAACATGTGAAGGCGGACCACAAATTCTTTGAAGACAGTGATAAGAGTACTATACTCTTCTCATGATCCCACCACACCACCACATGTACTTCGAAAAAACAAAAAAACAAAAAACAAAGATCCTGCCAAAATAGTGGAAGTGCACCTGAATGTCTATTTACTTGGCCTTCATTATAATTGGAAGTTAGCTTTGCTCTTCTTAAAATGCACTTGGGTTTCATGTTTCATCCTTGAGGCTTGGAAGTGTATCCTGGTGTGCAATAGTAGCACCAGCCTTTTTTTAAATTGGTGAAATACCACCAATTAGAATCAATTAAAACTGAGGTTATTTGGAAGGTTTTAATCACTAGAAGTGAGAGGCAAGAAATAGTAAAAATCATCAGATTTCTATGTGTGGTTTTCAGTGTGTGTAAGCCCATACACAGAGAAGGTTGATTAAAGATTTGTACTTCACATCTGGTTTAGAGCATCTCCACCGGTGCTCAATATGTCACTCTAGATAATAAAATTAAATGTCTAAGTTTAGCTTCTTTTTTTGGGGCAATCCCACCAATAAAATTGTAATCGGAATTGCATATACGTGGGGACTATAAATAGCAAACCACCTGGACAAATCATTACGATCCACCAATCAGAAATACTGAACCGCAGTCAGGTTCAATTTATTACACTCTTTTCTAGAGATGCACAACTGTGTTGCGCCTTTTACTAGCCACAGCAAGCTGCACGAATACCAATTTCCTGAGCTAAACCAGCACATTTTGACTGTTTTGCAATAAATCTTACTGTCTGGAGTCACATACTGAGCACAGGTGGAGATGCTCTTACAGCCAGATTTGGCTACATTTTTCCTAAGGATGATCAGCAATTTTTTCTACATCTTGATTTTTGATATGGATGATTGCCAATTAAGCTACATAATAAAATATTCTTGAAAAAAAAAATGTACCTCAATTACTATGTACAAAAAGTCTTATGTCCAACTTGAAAGTACAATCATTGATGTTCTTATTTCATAACTTTCATGGTCAACAATTTCACATTAATGTTCCCAAGTGTCACTTATAAATTCAAAAAGTAGTGATTTGGGTATCTTTGGAAATTTGAAGTCAATTCTTCCTCATCCAATGTCCAGAACTCTCCCTCAGTTCCTATGTGGTAGGTACTAGCCTCTTAGGTAGCATTTTCCTTGGAGGTCTTCCTAGAACTTTTTGGGAATCCAATATTTATTTATTTTATTTTCAATTTTCTGATGTAGACAAAGTCATGATTCAAGAGCATCTGGAAGAAAATTTTGCCAAATCTGGCTATAAACCAGATTTGACAGTAGAAAAAACACCCCTCCCCATATAAAAAAAGAAAAAAAAAAAACAAGTATTTCTTGGCTAAGTAAATATTGGAACTTTTATAAAGACCTGGAAATTTCAAATTATTTTTCTTGTCAAAGGGAATTCAATGCTAATGGAAACAGGTCAACAAATGGTCTCTAAAATATTTTCAGTTTTTACCTTGTCACAAAATCTTGAGTTGTCCTCTTTTGAGCAAGTGCATATCATGCCAGGCCCTGTATGGGCTGCTGCTTCCTGACAAAGTGTAGAGACAAACCCTAAACCCTAAACCCTAAACCCTACCAAAGCTAAGAATTGTACAAGCAAATAGTCTCGCATTTCTGCTGGCACTTCCTATTTGCCTAGCAATGTTGATGTAACTTCCCCTTTCATGTTTTTCTGTGTATTTGTCAACTTGGTAATGAGGGCACGCATATAGAGAAGAATTTAAATTTAAATTATTAGTTAATTAATATTAATATTAATAAATTATTTAATAATATTATTATCTTTCCAGTTTCCTTGAACCCACATATTTGTAAGGAAAACTGACACAAGTATCAAATTTTGATTACCTACCTCATGGGATTGTGTGACCACTGAAAAAAAAAGAAAAAGAAAAAGAAGAAAAAGAGGTTCTATGTCACTCGGGTATCAACTAACTGAAATTTGAAAATTAGTGCACACACTTGGGTGCTGATTTTGCATCTCTAAAACAGTACAATACCCAATACCCAATTTGACCATATAATTTTTGCCAATAGGTAGTCGTCTACTATACGTAAGAGTTGATTTTTGAAATATCTGAGCCAAAACCTCTTAATACTCACCCATTATGGAAAGGGTGTAGCATTAGCCGATGCATTGGCTTTAGTAGAAAAATTGTCTTTTGCAACTTGTTTTATGTGACTAAAAATGTTGTATACAACTGTTTTTCAGTTATGTATAACATTTTTTATATGCAACTGAAAAATAATTATATACAACATTTTTAGTTACATAAAACAAATTACAAAAGACAATTTTTCTTCAAAATTTGTGAACTAAACAAAACACAAATTATAAGACCCAAAATTTCCCTCACAACAACGATTTGCAAGTTTCATTTTCTTCCTCTCAATGAACTATATCCATCAAGGGTTTAGGGTTTAAAGATAGCTGACCTGTTTGAAACAAATGTCTTCACACCTGAATATAGGTAGTGTATCCAAAATTTTCAAAATTATACTAGACCAACTCAGTCTTGGTGAGTATCTACAAATATTAATAATAGGGTTGTAAAATCTATAATCATTTAACTTGTTACCCGGCAAGCATTTTCAATGACCAAATTACCTGGGTCATTTGTCAATGTCCAGCCAACACTAATCAATACCTACTTATGGATGATTTCATCCATGACTCAGTCCACATAACCTTGTACTAACAATCCACATGCATCTATTGAGTTACAAAGTAAACTAAAACTTTGCTGCAATCATGTTCATTACAATCACTTGTGTTATAGTCACACAATATGGTTAAATACAAGTTCAATTTAATGGTAAAAATTGTCCATTGTCCACATTAGAGGAAACTTAGGCATTTATGGCCCAATTTTCAATTTAAATTACTTACTCCCTTTCTTTCATATAGGGCACTATGGGCAAGGTGAGTAAATGATGGGGTGAGGGGAAACTAGGTAAGGGTCTAGTTGCTTTGAGCTAAAAGTAATAGCCTTAATTCAATTAAGACCTCTTGAGCTTTTATATGCATTGTCATCATAAGGCCCTTGATGCAATACCAAGCAACCCAAATGGCCAATTTCAAAGTGGGTATCATATTATTGTACATGATAATTATCACCATTCACACCCCCTTAGTACCGCAAAATGCTAATAAGCTAATCAAAGGGGTGATTACAATGTTCTACTATACTCAATGTTATTAGTTATGTCGACAAATTCCTTGCCATATATATATATTGGATTTCTTGTTGAGCACTACAACAAGGAAGAAGGGAAATGGAAAAAGAAAAGAGATCAACTTATTTTTCTATTAAATGTGAATTTTACAATAAAAATTGCTGATAATAAAAAGTCAAAATTCAATTATGAACAAAGAATGGTAGGAATGGGAGGATGGGTGCAGACTCCAGACTCCATAAGCAGTGGGAGTCAAGATATAACCAACCTCATCACTACCACTTGACTTTCTAACCCAATCATCAAACTCCTTACACACTAGAGTTATCGGTAAAGTCATACTGTCTTCACCCTGTCTTTGGGCCTCGTTTCAACACCTATCCCCTCTTTCCGTGGTATCTGCAAAGTAAGGAAATTTTATAAAATCTCAGTACGAAATGCAGAAACTCAGCATTTAATGCACAAGGTTCGAAAGAGTAATTATTGTAGTTGTACAGGTAGGAGCGGGGAAAATATATGTAGCAGCAGTGGAGGCGCTCAGGAAAAAGGAATGACCGGATGAAACTCAGTTTACCATCAAAATTAATGGTTTTCTCAGTTTCAACCCCCCTTATTCATGTACTTTTTTTGCAGGTTTTTAAAAATAATATCACCCCTCTGTGACCAAACTCAAGGTTCTGGTGCTGTGTTTTCCTTACTTTACGGATAACTTTACTCTCTCATTAAAATACTTTTTCAAAGACCAATTGTTAATCCTTGAGGAGTTGATTCGCAACCCAAATATGTCCATATCGGACTCTTTGAAGCCAATGAAAGAATTGGGCAAGCTCTTCCTAAGAATTTGATTAAGTTCTTTGACACATATGGTTCGAGAAAAAAAATTTAGCTTATGTTAAGAATGAGGGAATTAATCTCAATATTATGACTATTGTTTTGAAATCAATTGTGAACTATGAGGCATTAGAACTTGAGGAAAATTATAGGGAACTTGCTTTGGACATGTATTTTCTAAAGTATATTAATATGTAACTATTGCTGAAAAAGTTTATAGAGGCTTGAAACATGTTTCCATTAAATCTGCCTAGACAAATTTGCAAAAGTGCATAACATGACCCAAGAAATGTAGGAAAGGAAAGCATGAATGGAATAAGGCTTGCATAAATTTTGGAATTTGACCTAGAAAGTTGAATATTTCAATAAAATTAAGGTAATTTCTTCATTTTTTGAAATATTCATATTTTTGTGCTTTGATTGTAATATATATATATTTGACTTGTTGAATTGTAAGTTTTTTTTAGCAAAGTCATTTTGTGTTATAGGAAGCAAAACATGGTTAGAATATTTAACCGAGTCCCTCCTCCCCCTACTTGGCATATTTTGAAAAATTTGGTTGATATATTTTTTTCAACAGTGAGTGCTTGTGTGATGAACAAATCTAGGGGTCATTGGCTTTTGATTGGTGCATTGTTTATAGTCATAACCATGAGTTGTAAGTTAAAAGAAGAGCTAAAAATGAACCCAATTCTAAATAATTTAGTGGAAGAGGATGTTATAGTTGCTATTGAGTTGGATTTGTTAGCTTTCAACATCAAAAGAGATGTCTATAATGTTTTGGATGTTTTTCTTTCTTAAAGAAGTTTGATGAAAAAAAAACTTATAAATTGCTTTCATTGATGTTAGATCCAAGATACGAGAACCTTAGAATAGTTTCTACTTTTGTTGGTAAGGAATTAGGAATTGTTATTGTTAAAGCATATGACAAAAAAACTTTTTTCCCTATGGTTTTGAAGACCCATCAATTTTTGCACCCTTTGACTATTTCTAAATATGTGGCATAGAGAACAAATGATGAAGACTCTAACCTTGACATTTTTGAGAGACAAATGAACCTTCCAAAAAGCTAGCAAGGTGAGAAATGGATCTATTTAAGAGATATCTTGATATGAAGGACATCAAATGCTCTTTGGATTGGTGGGTTAAACATGATCAATGTTTCCTATATTTGCCTTTCTAGCTTGCCAAATCTCGGGCATAGTTGGATCTCAAATAGAGATAGAAAGGATATTATTTTGGGTTGATATCCTTACAAACTTTAGGAGATGTCATTTGCAGACAAATAACCTAAAAAAGACTCATCTTCATGAACAAAAATTGGCCAAATGACTTTAGGGTAGGTTCCTTTCCCAACAATTTGGTTGACCTTATAAAGGCTCATGTAGAATGAGAGGAGGAATTGGAGGAGTTTGAAGGATCTTTTGATAGAAATGAAATTGTGAACATGTAAACAATTCTTTTTATATCTTATTGTTCTTTTAATTTTAATTTTTTTCACTTTAATATTTACTTTCTTTTCATCCTTTTAGTTTTAATGGCATTTTTCTTACAAAAAATGTGAAATCCAAATTGTTGATATCGAAATTGATATCCAACTAATAAATAACAACATATATTTAGTGAATCGATATCCTGGTCAAAATTTTAAAAACCTAAAAAATGATATTTGACCTAGATATTTAGATTGGAAAAATAAATAAAATTGTAATATAAGATTTGGATAAGTAATTTTGGCTGGATATCCTTATCTGGTGGATATCAAAAAATATGATATCGCCCAACATTGGTTTGGACCCAAAACCGTGGTTCTCAAGAAAATTAATGAACTGGTCAAATAACCTTCTTTGAACCACAGGTGTTTTCAGGAATTTGGTTGGTTCTTTTTCTAAATCTCCAAAAACCCTGGAACAGAGAGTAACTTTATGGTGAAATTTATTGTACAAAAAAGTAAGAAAATTTATTGTGAAATTTTTGCAAAAAATCCAGAATCCAGGGGCAGTTATTTTTTGGGTGCAAAATATCACCAAAATGCCAGAAAATACTTTAAAAAGGGGAAATTCTGTCACGATATTCTGGTTGTTTTCTGCAAAAAAAATTTGAGGGAAAAAAAATTAGATAAAATTTCACCACATTTTGGATTTTGATTTTAGTTTGGTAGCAATATTTTCTTTATTAGTTTTTCATTTACTGTTTAAACAGGTTCTAAAAACTTGTCACTATATAATGCTAAATCCCTCTTTCGGATGCTAGCTAATGGCACAACATCTGAAATTTGAAAAAAAAAAAAAAAGTAAAAAAAAAGGTCCCCAATGCCCAGGTGGATTCTTCCATAATTTGAATTTTTTTAAAGAACCCAGAGTGGAGGTTATAACAAAAGTCAAAGAAATGCCCAACACTGGATTCAGAGGCAAGCAGAGAGTTTTGTTGAATAGGAGGTAGCATGTGCAAATTGACTTGAGGTCTCATTTTTGAATCTCTCTCTGACACTTGAAGAAAACAATGTAACTCTTGAAGGGCTTGTTTTGAATCTGTCAGAACAAGAATTGTGATAAGTGTGAAGAAGAATGAGCAAAACAGACTTCACTAAGTTATTGCACATTTGACAAACAACCATATACCTCTACTAGTACCTAGTTAGTACCTTGGCAGCTTCCAGACTAATAATTTTCAGAAATGTTGAAAATTTTCAAAATATTTAGATTTTTCAAAAGAACAAAAAAATAAAAACTGTCGAGGGGTTAAAAGAAAGAATCTACAAAGAACCTACAAACAATATTCCCAAAAAAAATTCATTTTCAGACATGGGATCTTTGAAATAAAGTAAATTATTCAATACACAAAAGCCTTCACAACTTTTTTTTTTTTTCTGGTGTATTTGGATTGTGCACTCCCAGAGAGCAGAATAGGTTTCATTTTTTTTTTAAACACCCACCGGCTATAAAAACATTTCATTTCTTTCCCTTAGGCTAATACCTGCTTGGATATCGTGGGATTTTCATATTAAAAAGAAGTTCTATTGTTATTTTACGCTTGGTAACGCCTTTGGGGTGAAAGAGTTCCAGAAGCTAATAAGCGCCCCTCCGCTCTCTCTCCCTTGGTGGGTGCTTACTTTGGGAACTCCCAGTCCTTGGGCGTTACCTTACACGTAAAGCAATTCTTGGATTTTTCCTTTGTATTTTCAGCTCCCTTACCTGCCTGAAAAAACCTGTTTTCAGCAAGCAGGATCATCTGCTGTGGAAGGTACCAGCTAGGCTATATTGGGATCTTCTGACCAGAGGAAGGTACCAGCCAGCTTGTCACTATTTGTAAAAGGTCAAAAAATCCCAACTCTGCTTTACTTAGAAAAGGACTTGAGTACATACCCTTCTGTGATTTTCGACCTGATCCCTCAGTCTACAGGTCGCGCGGGCAAAGATCTCAAATCACAGAAGGCCTTGTACTCAGCAGGCCCTTCTCCTATATTGAAAAGCAGAACGTGCCATGCTACTACAATCGGATGTTCTTTTTTTCTTCTGTCAATCAAATCTTTCCAATTTCAACAAGATCATCATCATCAAGTCCTTCTTTGACAAATGGGGAAAGCTCAATAAGGACTGCCAGATTGACAGCTTATCACACTGCATACTCCAGATCAAACTTTAGCAAAGGACTTGTAAAAAAGTCTACAAAGCAGTTTGATTTTCTTCCTCATACAGCAGGCACTACCTGGCTTGCAAGGACCTGCCCATAAAGGAGGCAAAAATTCCCACTTGAAAACACATAGTCCATGTATAGTGCTGGTCTTCTTAAGTTTCTCCCACCAATAAATCATCACCTCTAGTAGTGCCAAAAGCCTCGCCTCTGTCCCACTCAAGCTGGCAATGGGAAGATCCAGAATTTAGGGTTTGAGGTTCTATAATGTGTACGAAATTTTAAGATATACGGTTTAAGGTTTTGTCATGTTCATCAAATTTTTAAGTTTAGGGTTTAAGGTTTTATCATGTTCACCAAATTTTTAAGTTTAGGGTTTTAAATTTTATCACACTCATCAAATTTTAAGGTTTAAAATTTAAGGTATTATCATGTTCACCAAATTTTAAGGTTTAGGGTTTAAGGTTTTATTATGTTCATCAAATTTTAAGGTTTAGGATTTAAGATTTTATCATGTTCACTAAATTTTTAAGTTTAGGGTTTAAAGTTTTATTGTATCCACCAAAATTTTAGGGTTTGAGGTATAGGGTATTATCATGCTCACCGAATTTTAGGATTTAAGATTTTATCGCACTCACCAAACCTGTAACTTCAAACTTATTTTAAAAGACGTGGGTGTAAATTAAAAATTATAGAAAGCCAATCTTTTTGGGGGGGTTGGGGGCAGGGGAGGGAGTGTGTAAGAGGCAAACAGGACTGTCCCAAACATGATCTTCATGACAATTTGGGATATTGTTGACTACCCTACCTGCCACTAATAATTGGCACTGGGGTTTTTCTTTTAAATTTAAAAACTGTGATATGGCCAAAAAAATTCAAAAAAATTCCCCTTTTTTTTTGGGTCAAAATAGTGACAATTTTTTTTCAAACAAAAATCACTAATTGGCACCTTTGTGATATGAATGGAATGGGTCCTCTACATCCCCAAATTCAATATCTCAAAATTTAGAAATTTTGAGAATACAATTTAAAAGGTCACCAAATGTTGTCCAGATGAATTGTGATCTTACAATACAGAATTTTCCAAACACACTAAAGTTATTCATAAAGTCATCCTGTCTTTGAGCTGTTGTTTGACAATCAAATTCATGTTTCATCCCCAATTGGAGCCTAAGTGGAATGTGAACAGAATTGGGTACCACTTACAAATCAGACTTTTGAAGGAT
>Ga0116229_10003243_pt1 | contig 26677 bp, 13 predicted proteins | sample S1TSphgellanicum_3_FD_87313 | JGI IMG/M metagenome (GOLD analysis project Ga0116229, IMG submission 87313) | Host-associated microbial communities from peat moss isolated from Minnesota, USA - S1T2_Fc - Sphagnum magellanicum MG | ecosystem: Host-associated > Plants > Peat moss > Unclassified... | reverse complement strand
TCTCTTTGGTTTCTTTTCACAAACTTTGTTCAATAGGTTGTGCAATTGGGGTGTGTGGCAATTGTAATCTTTTTACAATCATGTGAATTAGGTTTGTACAAGTATGCGGCCAGCAGCAGATGAAGAGCTTCCAACCGCATTAGTGGAAGAGTACCGATAAGTGTCCTAAATTCATTTCTTCCCGTGCAAAGGTTCACACTCTCAAGAACCAAAAGACTTCAATCTTATTTCACCCATCAACTGATTTCATCTCAAAAATTTCATCTAAAACCGTCTGTGCCTTGCAGGCACGGGTTACCACTAGTGCTTAATAATTAGGCAAATCCATTGACCAATTGCCTTTTGGTTGAGTTTGGTGATCCTATTGGAATAATAAAAACAACCAATTTTGTTGTTGCAACCATAGCTTGAGGTTTTAACTCACAAACAAAATGGGGAAATTTGCCAAAAGTAACCCCTTAACATGGCATGAAGTGAAACACTCACCAAAATAAAGTGAGAAGTGTGTTAATGTCAAAAATAAACATTCTTAAGAATCCCAACATTCATTACCGTGCTTCACATTACCACTTCATGAATTGAAAATATCAAAGAACTTGAAATGTTTGTAATGATGTTTAAAGCGAAAACATGTTAAAATATAATGATTTCAAGGTCGCTAATAAGATTTCAATGAAGGCAACAACACAATGGGCTTATACATGCCAAAATCAATTGGGTTTTATACACTTTTGAATGTTTTAAAAATCAAGACCAATGTTTATTAGTTATTCAAATACCATTTGATTATCAATAAGATCAATAAAGTTATCAATGACCTACTTGTCAATATTGATTTTTTTGAAACCTTATTAGAATACATATTTGCTTAATAGGAAACATCTAAAAAACCATAAGATCTTTATGGATTGAAGATTTAATTATGAAAATTTTAAAACTTTCTTGGATGTTTGGAATTTTCATGTAAGTAGGTTATCAATTTTAAACCCCAAACATGTTCAATATATTTTGCACCTTCCCATTTCTAAATTCTTGAATTGGAAATTTCATAGAAATTGAACAACTACCTTGTTTCCACTTTGGTTTGAATAACATGTATGGGTATTACTTTTCCTTAGTAGATAAATGTGTGGATTCCTTAATAAAAATTTTGCAAATCATGTGAATTATTTTCTAGGTTCAAAAGATTTGCATGTAAAGGACTATTTCAACTAAACATTATTCCAACCGATGTTCAGCTTTGGTGTTTACAATAATGTGCACATAATGAATACTTTGTTTTGTAAATTTTTAAAACTAGAAGGGTTGAAATCCTTTTAACAAATTTCTCTTAATTTACCAACAAAATAAACAAACAAGTTGTCCAAAATTTGACGAACATGACACAAATTAATAAGTAATTTCACTCCTACACATATTTTTTGATCAAAAGAAAATCAAACAATTTCATAATTTTAAGGTGTGGAAAATATTGAATTTTGAATAGTTTTTGTCATTGAAAATTCAATTAAATTACAAAAAATAGTTTTGGTAGGAGAAATTTTGTATTGTTTTATTTGTTTGTCACAATGAAATTTCCCAAACTAGATTGACCCTAGTGCATTGTTGGTAGCATTGGAAGGCCCTTAATGAATAGGGTGCACTAGGGTGGTTTTCTAATGTTTAGACCTATATTGTGGGAATTATTATATATTTGACAATAATTTCATTTGAAGATTTAATTAAATCAAAATTGAAACATTTAGGAAAATTGGGGCACATTATTGGTACTATTGGAAAGCCCTCAATGAGTGGGATTTCATAGAGATTATTTCATAAAATTTAAAACTACAAGGTGTTGAATTTTAAATTTTCATCATTGGAAATTTAGTAAAAGTGTAAAATTTTAATGGAAATTGGATTTCAAACAAAGAAGATGTAGGATTCAATTTTACAATATGTGCTCAAAAGCAAATGACTATGCCAAAAATGACATTCTATGATTGGTCCTTTTCTATTGGACTGGTCATTTATGCCATTATAATCAAATTGGATTTGTTGTTTATGCTATTTTTAGTTGATTATGCCACTTGTAGTCATATAAGACTAGTCATAGAATGTCATTTTTTGCATAATGTAGGCCACACTAATACTTACACTTGTACCATGAATAATTATAGGTGGGCTTTTTGGATTTACGTATTCCATTGCACTTAATGGGGTCATTAATGTATAGAATAATAACATCTCTAATGGTACCCTTGGAAATTGCTTGTTATCACTAAATATCCCATTTTAAATTCAAGTGTTATCCCTTCCCCCACCCATAAACACCCCAATTTACATTCTATTTTCTTTAGTTAATAATCAAAGCAACAAATGCAACAATCATGGTGGTTAACCAATGAATTGCAATCAATTTATTGTTGATGACTATAGCTAGCCAATGGGCCACCGAAAGGCATTAATTCCTCATGGCAAAAAACTTGGAAAGTCCACACCATTTGATAGGCTTTTAATGGACAAAATTTTCATCATGCCACAATGGCAAAACATTCATCCAAATTGTGGTGTTGGCATTTTTTTAGTAGTCATTGCAAATGTTCTAAAAACTACACTCTTGAGAAAGGTGAATTAGCATGGCCAAAATGAACTAGCACCCATGATTACACTAGTTGCAAGTTGTTTTGTCCATGGGATGGGATTTTTTTTTCATTTAACTTTTGACCTTCTATTAACCAACATAGTACCACAATCAATTTTTTTGGTTGTTCACCTTTCGTTTATTTTATTTTTCTTGGCCTTTTTGCCCCAACCCTGACCTCCATGCTACCCCTCCAACTTAGTTAGCCTATAGACCTAGCTATCCTATTGACTTAATTACCGTATTCATTCACCTACATCTTGGCCCTACCTACCAACTATAACCAACCCCCCCACCTACTTACTTTCTATCCTTTCATGGCTAAACTTCTACCTCTTGACAAAACTTTTATTTTTTCTTGGTTAAATCTCTACTTTTCAACGAAAACCTTTTTATTTCCTAGCTCAACCTTTACATATCGATGAAACCTTTATATTTTCTTCACTAAACCTTTGTCTTTTAAACTAAACTTCTACCACTTGGCAAAACCTTTCTATTCCTTGGTTGAACTTTTACTTTTCGACAAAACTTTTATATTTTTTTAGTTAAACTTTTACCCTTCACCAAAACCTTTATGTTTTTTTGGTTAAACCTTTATTGTTAAGCAAAACATATATATTTCTCATGGTTAAGCCTTTGCTTCTTGATAAAACTTCTTTCTTTCTTAACAAAACCTTTATTTTGTAACAAAAACTTTACATGGCTGAACCCTTAAGCCCTTTAGCAAAAATTGTGTCTCTTCTTGGCTAAAGCTCTATCATTTAACAAAACTTTTATCTTTTCTTAACTAAATCTATGCTTATTTGACAAATTTTTTTTTGTTTAATTAAACATTTACCTTTTTTTAGCAAAAAAATTTGTTTCTTAAAAAAACCTTTGTTAAATCTTTCTTCTTGGTAAAAACTTTATTTATTCAATGTTAAACTTTTACTTCTCAACAAAACCTCTATGTTTTTTGGCTAAATTTTTATCTCTTAGCAAAAACCTTTATAATTTCCTCATTAAATTTTTCTATTGTTTGGCTAAAGTTTTACATTTTAGAAAAAAATTTATACTTCTTGGCTTAACTTCTATGTCTCAGCAAAAAAAAATAAAAATCTGGTTAAATCTCTAAATCTTAAAAAAACATCTATTTCATCATGGTTAAACATTTGCCTCCTTTTAAAACTTCTATTTTTTCTTAACTAAACATTTTTTTATAGTGAAATTTATATGTTTTTGGCAATACCATTTTACTTCCTAGCAAAATATCTATCTCTTGGCAAAACTTACTTACCCACCCATCATCATACCTACCTATGCACTTGCAAATTGTGGACTTTGATTGAAGAATTTATACCTTAAAATGTGGGTATTACAATTGTGAAAAAAAATTTGGCGCCAATTTTAAACCTTTGGCTCCACTTTAAACCATTTAAGGCAAGATGCACTTAATTTAGTTAACCAATAGGGTTGATAAATTTAAGTTAAGGAAATATGAAACATTTCTGAAATTTTCACAATTTTTAATACTAATTTAAATCAATCTTAGGTTGGATTTTGAGGATAAATTTTCATATACAAATTTGCAACAATAATCATTTTATATATTTTCAAGGTGAATGGAAAAGGTCTCAAGTTGGGCCCTCAAGTTGGAGAGACCATGCACTAAAAATGAAAGAGTAAACTTTTATTTTATTCATTTAATTTTATTGTTTCATTGCGTTTGAATTTTAATTCATCATTCATTCTTAGAAGACTATTTTGTATGGCATTTGTATATGTTTATATAATTATTAATTAATACGATATCTACCATTAAAATTTAAGTTTATATATATATATATATATATATATATTGGTGTTGTTAGTTTTAAACTCTAGGGCTAATGCTTCCATTCATTAAAAAATTAATTTGATTAACTTTCAAATTCAAAGCATAGTTGTTATAAAAATCTTTTGTTTCCCATTTGTATATGTGTATATAATTATTAAGGTTGAAAATATCTACCATTAGGATTATTTAAGGTTTTAAGTTTAAGGATTTAATGAAATGTGTGTTGATTTATTTAAGTTGTGTTTTCAAGTTAAGCTACAACTATTTTGAACATGACATCATCTTTAACATCAACAATATGATATTCGTTTTATTATTAATTTTATTGTTTTGTTCTTAATACATGCAAATCGATCTCCTTGGATGATTTAACATAATCATCAAATTCCACTAAGAATGTTCCATGTTTGACATATGGATTTTGCATTTTGGTTTCCCATAGATAGTGTGGATTTAAGGTCATAATGTGAATATTACATTTTGTCACCCACATCTAGTGTGCATGTTTAAATTATCATGCAGATATTGGATTGTTTTATACCATAGATAATGTGGATTTAAGGTCATAATGTGAATATTGCATTTTCCCACCCACATATAATGTGAATTTTTAAATTATCATGCAAGTATTGCATTTTTTTTCTCCCATAGATAATGTGAATCTAAGGTCATAATGTGGGTAATACATAATGCCACCCACATATAATGTGCATTTTAAATTTGTCATGTAAGTATTGCCTTTTCTTCTCCGATAGATAGTGTAATTTGGTGACCATCATGTGGGTATTGCATTTAAAGTGTCAAAAGATAATATGGATTAAAAATAGATTTGTAAGTATCATAGTTTCAGATTTACAATTATCGCCATAGACCGTATCATATATTTTCCATACTTAACATATAAGATGTTGTGTGTATGATTATATAAGGTTTAGATGAGGGATACAAATCAAGCACTTGGAGCATGTACATTTCACATTAATATGGAATTTATGACATTTAACATGTAATTAAAAGTATTACAAGTATAGGTCTTTGGATATTGACATCAGTTTACCATCTTCTTTTGTACAATCAATTCAAATTTAGTTTCAAACATGGGTCACGTTTCAAAATTTCAATGTATTGAGATTCAAAACCCAAGGAGGTCACCCTTCAACAACATGGGCTTTGTTTGGACAAAGAATGTTTGACATGGAAGGGCACATATAATCAAAGTTGAACATGTATACATCCCACATGCACGCGTTTCAAAAAATTTAAATGGTGAATGAAGCCGTGAAAATTTCCCAATGGAGTGTAACAATTTATAAATGAGTACCCCCAGAAGCAAATGTTAAAATGCCAAGAATCCAAAACCGCGTCCTTGGCCATATTATGTATGATGCTCTATTATTCACCCTTGTTATGTAATTTTTAAAAAAAATCTTTTATCCTACCCAACCCTAGGTAGGGTATGCATGTGGGGGTATGGATCAAAAGACAATCATGGAGACCCAAACTACCATTAATCCTTATGCAAGGTTGTTTAACTCAATTTTCAATAAGGCAATTACATACACATGACCTAAAGTGGTAGAGATAATCTTCTACCATTGACCATGCACATGGGCCAATGGTGAGCCCACATGTGCCAAACATGGCCTTGATTCCATTATGTGACCATCATTTTTTGCCCCACGACTATCAAAACCCTCAAGGACCATATTTGGGTTAAATTGGGTTCAAGCTACATTATCATGCAAATATATGACAAACATAAGGCAAAATGGTGAATTAAAATTAATGTAGGAAAAGTGATGACAAGAAGCAATTTCATTAGGTAACAAGACATTACTTATTTGGATCACAAACACAAAAGGACTTGGCATTTACACAAAAATTCTTCCACTTCCATTTGCACATGGGCATTTAATCATTCGGATAATGTGTTTTATTTTCAAGATGTGAATGAAGTTAATAGGATTCATATCCCATCACAAAAAAGAAATCTTGTCCTTTCCACTACCCAAATTCACTAATATGCAACGTATATGATTTTGATAAAAAAAATTAATTGATTAGGACTTTTTTAGTGAAATAAATTTTTAGTCGTTTCAAATAATCACATGTTGCACCAGATAGTTTTTCATTTTAAAATCATGATATGGATATATGATATCCTAATTTAATATGACATGGAATAAAGCACCATGTCATCATATAATTTTTTATGAATTTTTCAAATTAAAAAAAAAATTGGATCATGGAGTCATGGATTGTATTTGTTCATGGCATGTTGCAACAAAATTACATGTCGTGAATTTATTTATTTATTTTTCCATTTTTGTCAAAAAACTTTAATGCCATTCACCATGATAGACATGTTCCTATATTGCATTTATACAAAATGCATTGATACACACATTCATCAAGGTTTGAACCCATGATGTCATGGAGGTGTATCAAGGTTTTAACCACCAAACCACTTTAAAACATTATTAATGAAGAAAAAAATTAATTTTATTATGTTTAGCATGGAATTATTTAAGAAATTCAAACTTTAACATACAAGTTTTTTTTCAAAATTTATTCAAATGCTACAATTGAATCTTGAAAATTATTCAATAATGTCTTAAATTTTTTTATTATAATTGATAAATTTAAAATTTAAAATTTTAAAAAATAAATTAAAATAACATGTCATGAATAAATATACAAATGTCATTTTGTTTAAATTGATTTACACTATTTGTGAATACAAAAATAATTCATTCATTAAATCTTTAACAATGTTATTTCCATAATGTAAAATGTGTCCAATTTTTGAAAAATTGCAAGTTTTTATTTTCCCTAATATGATTAGGCACAAAGTTTTTTATTTATATTTATGGTGTTGTTAAAATAACAATCATTCATAAGAAGATTTAGCCATATTTGGTTATAGACAAATGAAGTTGGAAACTTATTTAAATTATATGGTTACCTAATATAATTTATTGTAAAAAATTGACAACATATATTTTAAATTTAACAAATTTGGATTTTTTTCTTTCAAAAAAAATCTTTGGTTGATGTTTTCACTTCTTTAAATTGGCAATAATTAACCACGAGAAGAAAATTTAGATAAGAAATCAATATAACTATTTAATCTCAATACCATATTTGTTTAACAACATGAATCATAAACTAAAACAAATGATTAATCCACAACTTTGAAAAAATATATATATAATATTATTTTTAAAGGATGTAAGAATATATTTTACTTTTGGTTTTTTTGTAGAATTAAAAGTAATAGAATTTGGTGAAATTTTGGCATTAAATATGCCCCACCCCCTTCTCCAACGACTAGCACATTTTATTGGTTTAGCAATTCTTTTTCACAAAAAAACTGGAAACAATTTTGCAAATTCAAGGAAAAATGTAAAGAACAAAAAACTCCTAAAGAATAAAAATTTAAAAATAATTTAAATAATTTCAACCTTAAACACATAAACAATTCAAACATCAATTTTTTAAAAACAAATTTTAAGTTCAATGTTTAAAATCACTATAATACTTATCCTTCTTCTTTTTTGAAAACATTAGAATAATTATTAGTGGTGTAACTAAATATTTTCTTGGGTGGTGAATTTCCATCATTTTGTAAACATCAAAAAAGTCCATCAATATCAAAAAAATATTTTAAAGTAAGAAACCAAAAATTTCAAGTTTTAAATTTGTAATGATATAATTCTGCGATGGGTTCTAGGACTTGAGCCAAAATATTAAAATATTTTACAAATTTATACATCCATATACATAGTCTATAACCAAAACATGGTTAAATATTGTTGTGGATGATTTTGAAGAACACCACAAATTTGAAAAAAAGATTCAAAAAATTCATTGATGTAATTATATGACCACCATTTATAATTCATTCAATTATTTTTTTTAAAATAAAAATTTAAAATTCACCTCTAAATATTTCAAAATAAACTTGTGACAAAACAAGCCCTCAAATTTTGATAAATAATCTTTAAAATAAAAATAACAAGTAAAAAAATCAATAATCTATAATTAAAATAATTTTAAATTTTAAAAATAATTTTAATAATCATCATCATTCAAAGAAATTTTATTTTTTTAATTTTTTAAAATAATATTAAAAAATTAACATTGATCATACACCAAAAGGCAAAAATGGAAAACAAATTAAGGATTATTCCTAAAGGTTTTTGGTGTGGCATCATGAAGGTTCATAATAAAAAACTTTTCCATGATGCCTAAACCAAACCAAGGAAAAACATACATTTTAATTTACATAAATGTACAAGAATTTAATATATGAAAAAATTATATTTTAAAAGTCCACATGCATCCTAAACTTTGCATGCATGAACATTTGACCAATCACTAACCCATTCAAATGTAAATGTGATATCTACTTAGTTTTTATACATCCATTTAAAAAATTTATGGTGGGTGCAAAATACAACTCGTAAGTAATTAGTTGTAACACATTCAATGATTCTACTCATATGCAAATGTTGATAATTCAAAAGATGTGAAAATTTTCACTAACCCATTCAAATATAAATGTGAAACATTAAATTGTTATGTGTGTTTCAATATATACTAGTAAGTGCAATATGCAACATTTGAATAGTGATTTCAATAAGTTCAAAGTATATGATTTAATTCATGTAAAAATGTTGATAGTTCCAAAAATGTGAAAAAATTCACTAAACCATTTAAATATAATTATAAAACATTGAATTGCATGTGTTTTAATATATTTTGATAAATCAAAATGCAACTTGTGAATATCGATTTTAACATATTAAAAATGAGTGGTTCAATTCATGTACACATGTTGATAATTCAAAAGATGTGAAAAATTTCATTAGTTCATTTCAATATAAATGTGGGCTATTAAATTACTACATGTGTTTTATTAAATTATGGTAAGATTTGTAAAATGCAATTCATCAGTAATGGTTTGAACATGTTAAAAATTGATGGTTCAATTCATGTACCATGTTGATAGTTGAAAAATTGTTGAAAAAATCACATACCCGTTATAATGCATTGTTTAAATAAAGTTAAAAGTTATTTCAATTTCCACATCAATAATTTGAATTTTTTTTCAAAAGGTTCAAATTATACTCATAAGTGAACAACATAGTGAATGTAATATTTATGAACAATATTGACCATTAATTAATGCAATAAGCCCTTTGCAAACGTAAATGGCCACATGTATTTGAAATATAATCAAATCAAACAATAGTCGCAATATGTGGGGGTGGTAAAGGACAAGATTTTTTCTTGCCCATTCATAATAGGGATATAAACCCCATGTCAATTGTAATCCATGGTTTCATTAAGTGATAATGGGGTAGTTCCAATGGATGCCACCTTTGGCACCAATGGTGTGAAATTTCATTTGTTCACATTGATGGTGTTTGATGCACATCACATTGAAGTGTTAATCACATGGATCATTACAAGTCACCAAACATGCAATGATTCAGTGGAGCTACTCCTTTGAAAAAAAAACTTCAAGGGAAATTATTTAGGTGGAAACTTTTATGTTTCATCTTTGATGATGTATCATAAGAATTATGAGCATTATATTGAATTTTGCTTTCATTTCACCTTTTTTTAGTTGTTATCTACATGCAACCATTTCAAAACCTCATCCCACATTCTCTATATGTAGATAATCTTGTTAATTGAAATACTAATAAATTGTTATTTTATGTATGGTTAGTAGGATGGTGTGGCGCAAGGATCAAATGCCTATTTACTTTTGTGCATGACATGTTTTGAAGGTTTGGCATTTACATTTGATGGAAAAAATCAAACACAATGGGGTGCATCATGTAACATTTGACAACCTTCACTCTTCATGTACATGCCCATTGAATTGGGTGAAAGCATTCAAACCTTCACAAACCATGAGAGAAATAAAGTCATTGAAAGCTTGACCTAACATTTGTTTGGTGATTCATGCACTTAGCACTTTTGGACCTATTATTTTCAGCTTTGTATGTGATTTAACTTTCAATCCATTATTGTTGTTCCACCATGTTGTGTGTATCGCAAAATATCCATTCCAATGATCTAAGCAATCCCATGTGGGGATAATGTATCTTGTCATAGATTTGTGGATGGTGACTCTTTGACAAGTGCCACATTCGAACCAAGACACATAAGAATTCATTGGATATTACCTTAGGGCATTTAAATGTTGGTTTCCCTTAAAGACAACGAAGCTTCAAAATTGACAAATTGATTGGTTAATGTGAAGATTCACAATAATAATTAAAAATATTTATTACATGCACATGGCTGAAATGAAGAAACATAAGTTTATTAAAAACAAAGTTGTGGAACACATTGTGAAAACAAATGTTAAAAATGCCACATTGATCCCTCACACCCATGTCACCCAATTACCTATGAAATAGATGATTTGAACGGAACTAAACATGCATGGATGGTACAAAGCCAATAACATCCAAATATGACATACAAGGTCCCATTTCCTTTCACCAAATGTGTTTGTTGCACATGTGAATGGGTGTTGCATGGAAATTTGTACAAACATCAAGTTGTTCTTCTTACATATATTGATTTCATTAAAAATTATATTATTCAATATTGTGGGACATGGTATGGATCTGATCATGAAGGTTTTGTTGCCATCTTTGTGAACCTTACCCATTTGCACATTTATGACAATGAATTTGATGAAGATGAGGTTAATGAAGAATGTTTCGAAGATGGATTATTGACATGTGTGGGCTTATGACACCAACGATACTTCCCCTAATGTCAAAGAATAAAAGGATCATAATCAACTTTCAAATTCCTTTGCCCCCACATAAAAAACAATTATTCAAATGGACAACATAATGCAAGAAATCATCAATGAAGTCAAAGAAGGTGGAGTTCAATTCATAGACCATGCCAAATCATTGTTGGGTGTGGCTGCAACAAATGTACAAGGTATTCACCTTTCCAAGGGAAACAAAGTCATGCATCCTTGCATGGTGTTTCATTACATCAATGATGGATTTGGCAATTTAATGTGTTGGATGAAAGATTGACATGAGGTGATGTTAGAACATGGCAATATCTATTAAAAAAATGTTCATGAATAAAAAAGATAAGACAAAACCACTTGTATTTATCCCCCATATTAAATTTTCATTACTTAAATGTGCATGATGTTACAATAATGTCAAAAAATGCAATTATTTTTGTTTTAATGCTTTTATTTTATATTAATCAGCATCTAAGGTTCGAATGTTAAAGCTTCATTCACCATTTGAGTTCTAATTACTAAGGCAATATTGCACATATTATTTAGAATTGCCAAACATGAACATATTGCTCCAATGTCATATAAAGGTGGATATTGCATACTTACATCATTTCCAACTAATCTACCACTTTATATGTTGTAAATATTGCAAATTAGTTGTTTAATAATCACCAATTGAAAATGCATGTAATGCTTACCCATCTTGTCTTTTATGGCATTTAAGGTCTTGCATGTAGATTTTGCAAAGGATTAAGGTATAATATAATTAAAGGCTTAAATGCACCAATATAAGTATTGCATATAATTCACAACTTTCGTGGGTCAAAATAAATTTTTAATATGTTAAATGAGGGTACTATTAATTCCCCACTCCTTTTAATGGGGTTTTTTTACCACTTGATGTGGATATTGTCCTATCCTTTGTCATCACAATGATGATTTGTTTTGATGGATGTAAGTTATGCAATGTGGGTTTACATTGGGAGTTTCAATTTTAGGTTTGACAAATGTAATCATGTTCATAGTGAAAAAAATGCATTTATATCAAAAGGTAATGCATTATAAAATGTAAGATATGATTTTAGGTTGAAAATGTGAATATTGTTTTTTTGACATTCATAACAAATGATTACAAATGGTTATTGCAATATGACATACTTAACTTTATAATGAGGGTATTTTTTTCCCTTTGTTTTCTTGCCATAACATTGAATATTTCAATAAATGTGTTATTGTGTCAAATTAACAATCACCCATGTTATAATGAAATTTAATACTTATTGAATTATACATACACCTCCATGTTACAATTGAAAACAAAAACATAAATAAAGTTCAAATCCAAAATATAGGTTATTATTTGTTTGTTGACATTAAATTCTAAAATATTAATATAATTTAATATTGAAATGTCTCAAATAATGTATATTGAAATTAAAGATATTGATTTTGATTAATTAATTATTTGTATAAAATTTAATTCAACATTATAATATAATTAGGACTTAGGGTTGAGGATTTAATTTTGTATATAATGGTTTTGAATCAATTTCAAATGTAAATTTAAATTTTTGTTTAATTTTGAATAAAATGCCTAATTTGTTTTCTAATTTTTAAAATATTTTTATTAATGTGAAAAAATTCAAATTGCAATTCAATGATATTTTAGTAAATTGAATCAAAATTAATATAATGCATATGGATGAAAACATGAAAAAAGGAGCCACAAAGTTTGTGGAAAATCCTTAAAAATTATTTTTTGAATTTTTGAAAAATCACCGTGGGAACACTATATATCAAATGATTTGTTTAGTTTTTGAAATAAATTCTTATACTTTCAAAAATGTAACTACAAAAATTTCATGAAAATTCACCATGTTTCACGAATCATTTTAGGTGCTTAATTCAAGAAAACATGTGGAAATGTGGTTTTTTGTTTCAAAAGTATTTTTTCCTCATCAAATGTTCACCAAACTATTTCAAAAATTTTGTGAACTTTAATATGTTCCATAAGAAGGGATCCATGCTTTCAAAAAATTCAAAATAAAAATAAAAATACATATGTCTTTTTAGATTTTGATATCGAAAATCCTTAAGCATTATTATAGTTTTGAACTTGTAATCATGGTTCAAAAATAAGTGATAGATTTAATTATAATGTAAGGTTTGATGAAAAAAATTTGAGTTTTTATCATGTTATATGTCATATTTGGCTTCAAATTTGATATTCAATTTGAAAAAACTGTGTGAAAAATGCATCATAAACCAATAGAAAAATACCATGTGAAAAATGTAGTCCTTGGAAAGGATTTAAACCTTGGCTCAACTAGTTCATTTTTTCATGATTTCACCCATATGCAACATTTGTTCAAAAAACTTTTGTGGTAGAAGTTCACCACTTTACAACATGGTCAAGGGAACTATTTGGAAATTTTCCAAATAAATTGCCACATTTTGACAAAGAAAATTATGAAATTATTAACCTTTCTTCATCTGAAATTTCCCTATTTATCTAATAAGTCTTAATGTTTGGTCAACATGTAATAGAATCCCTATATTTTTTACTTGTCTATTTGTCTTGTAATTAGATTTGGTTAAATCTTCTTATAATTGATCACCACTTTTGGTGCAACATGAAAAAATTAAGAAAAAAAAACTTAGGGTTAATTTGAAGAATTTTTGAATGTAAAGTTTATTATTATTATTATTTGCATTAGTAGTATTATTTATATTTTTAATACAAGACTTCATTTTTTTTTTATGGTTAATAGGTTTTGTTCTATAATAGTTCACAATATGTTTAAATACTATCATTTATGATATAAATATAATATATTATAAAGCCTTTTAATTTTCTATTTATAATTTTATTTTAGATATTGTATTTGGTCCATTAGATGTAGGTATTGTGTTTTGTGGAAAATATGAATATAAGTAATTTTAGATGATGAGGGAACAAATTCTACAATATGTGCATAATCAAAACCTATTAAATTAAAGGGGGCTTTTGGTGAGGTTACACAACAGGTTAGATGTAAGTATTGGAACATGGGGTTGAAAAAAAAAAGGGGGCGTGCCCATAGTTGATGTTTGCACCTAAAGATGAAGGTATTGTTAATTGATTTTGTTTTAATTTAACCCATTTGTGGTGGATTGAACATGGCATGCATTTGGAATATGACATCAAGTGAAAGGCAAGGTATTACAAATTAGGATTGCACCAAATGAAAATGAAATAAAGTTACAAAATTTTATATAAAGTGAACACAATACAAAATGTTATTAAAATACAGAAAAATCCCACCACAAATTAGGCTATAATGACTTAACATTATCCTCTAAGTTGCATTTTAGCTTATGGAAGAATCATAAAAAATGCCCATGTTTTTTCAATAAATTTGCACAACTTTTACAACCTTTGCCGCATGGTGGTGATTGAAAGGATGTTATGAAATGCTAATTAGATTACATCCACTACAAAGCCTTTTTTGTGGTATCTCAAAGCTTAGTGACCAAAAGAAAAATAATGTCATAATTCAAATGCATGATGGAATTAAAAAAAAAAGAAAGTTAAGTGATTACAAATTTACTAGCCATGAATAATTTTAGATTCATGATACTTGGACATGGATTGCATTTCTTGCTTTCAATTTGACATCATGGATTTGAAGTTCCAATTATGGGCATCCCATGTGAGTTTAAAACGCTTTACATAACCAACTTTGCTTATTTGAATTATTTTGACAAGATCATCATCCTTTTTAATCCATGAAAAGGTGGGATGTGGGATAAACCCCACCCCACATGGGTATGCCAATGATGCGTAGCAATTTATTAGAAGCTAAGTTGACCAATATAAGGTTGTCAAGTTTTCTTGAAATGTTGTGCTTCAATTTCAATTCAATCCCATTTAATTTCAACTTTCTTTTTTGTTCAATCAATTGCTTCCTTTTCATGAAGGGTTTGTTTGTGGGTTGCTCAAAATGTGAACATTCATGGCTTAGTTGTTTTGTCACCTTGGCTACCCAAAACAAATAAAAGGATAACCAAATTTATTTGCTTTCATGTGAAGCCCATGTTTGTTATGCATATGTTGATAAATCAACCACTTAGCCACATAACTATTGGTGCATCCATTGATCTTACACATGCACCTTGACATTTCATGTGCCCAATTCACATCTTCCATTGCATCTTTTGCAAAGACTTCTCTATGATCACCTTCATGAGAAGCCACCTTAGGCCCTACAAGTAATCACAACCAAATAACCATAAAATCAATTTGGGTATTACACCAAAAGATGAAAGATGCATTGATATAAGATAAGTGTATTGCAATTAGATTAGGTGATAAATGTTAAACATAATGAAGGTATTATAAAAAAAACTTTAACCCTAAACCCATGATACATATTTGCATTGGGGTATTACTTAATATCATGTGAAAGAAACACCATTCTAAACATATATGTATTGCTTAGAAAAAATTGGGCAAAAAAATCATTCACCCCCCATTTTCAAATCAAAAGTGAGGATGGGATGAAATTTATAAAAATTACTTTCAAAAGTTAGTGTATGTATGATGATTCTTTGTTTGACAATTCTTTGAACATTTCTTCTTATTTGTTCTTCATTCTTCATTTACCTTAGATGATTAACAAATGTTGATTCATTAATTCACCCATGTTCCATGCAATACAACATTTGAAAAAATCCTAGCTTACAAAACAAGAGGCAAAAATAAACATAAAAAAATGGATGGGTTCATTAAGTATTTCATAAAATGATTCATCCTCATCATCATCACTGCTTTCAAAAGCTACTAGCTTCTATACAAGGGAAACTAGTTTGACTAGTGCTTTGACCCCAAGCTTCATCACTTATTTTGGTGGCCACATAATACCACAACTAGTTATGCAAATAAGTTGACAAATTAACATAAATTAAGTAGCTTATGAAGTTGAACTTGTGTAGATAAAAGAAACAAAGGAAGACCTAGTAAAAAACAATAAAAAATATTTCAACCACATGTATCACCTTTTTTTTATTTGACTCTTCATACAATTCTTCAACATGGGGAGGGGGAACAACCCTCTTCTTTGCTTTAGACTTCTTGGGAGGAAGCATTGCCACAACCTTTCCAAGGTTCTTTTGCCTAAAGTAACCACATTAAGTGATTGTCATGAAACAAATAATTACTTTTCATCCAATGAAGAAGGATGTAATTAGTTGAAAATAATTAAATAAACCATTTCTAAATCTATTACTTGTGATATTTCTTGATCAAAGAACATGTCAATGTCCCACGTGATAACCCATTTTTCAATAGCGGAGACATTGTAAACTTGATTTCATTGACAAAATTACAAAGATTCAATTTCACCACAAAATTACAAAGGCTCTAACATGATGAATAGAAGAGATCTTTACGTATCTATATTTAAAATGGGAAATATTCTCATCTTTGAATAGAAAATGGGCTTGAATCATCTTGACAATGAAATTGCATAAGGGTGTGTCCATTGAGCAATAGGGCAACAATACAAGACCAGAGGACCTTCATTGGGGCCCAAGATGTGATACTTAGTGAAGATCCTTTATATTCTAAAATGACAAAAGACAAAAAAAAAAAAAAAACCAAAGAGAACAACTGATACCTAATTTTTTCTTCTCTACTTTCAAAAGCACTAGCATTCTAACCTAATGATTTCAATGCACACAATATGAATACAATATCAAGTTAAAATAATCCAACATGATATGTGTGAAGGCAATGTATATTTAAAACTTGATGGGTGCACCAATTACGGCAAATTACAAAACTTTTTTGCATAGAAGCAAAGATCGAATGATAAAAAAATTTAAGCTCCAAACTCTAATATCAATAGTTGTTGTTTTTTTTGTAGGAAGAAATGAACATAAGAACACACAATCTTTTTTATTTATAATAATTTAAAATTTTAAAACATGGAAGACAACGATGACTTGTGTTCATCATCATTTTTCCTGAAAGATAAAACATAAAAAAATGATGAGTGCAACCCTCGTCAAGTCCTCTTCTCTACAACGTGAAACATAAGAAAAGAATATTAACATAATGATCATTGTTGTTTTATATACAAAATGGAAACACAAAAAGACATCAATGAGAACGACGATTATTGTCTTATTTGCAACAAGACAATAACACAAAATGATGACAACCAACTAGTGAAAAACTTCTCTAACAATAGGCAAGAAGATGACAATGAGCCATCTCGTTGTCATCTTCTACATCAAAGGGAAAAATAACCAAAAGATGATGATGATGATGAGCTCGGGCTCATTGTCATCTTCTTCAAACATAACAATAAGAATTTCTTTTATTGAAGATGACAATGAGGCGCCAGAAAACAAAAAATATCTTTAACAACGCCTTCTCCTTGTGCTGGCGAGGAAGGCCATGTCAGAAAAGAAAAGAAAAATATGTTTTTGAAAATGGATGGTGTAGTTAGGTGTCAGTGGGGTAGGTGGGTACTGGGTAGTGTGGGTGAATGGGATAGCTAGGTGAGCAGGGTAGGTACGTGGGTGAAAAAAGTAAGTTTGACCAAACCTCCTAACTGTGCTAGGTTCAGTAATTGGGATGAGCCATTTTCATCCAAAACAAAATTGGTGCAGTTATGGGGGGTTGGGTCAATTAGGCCAATCAGCACCTACATTGGAATGTTTTTTCTGGTTTTTGTCTTTTTCCAATGTAGCTAAAAAGGTGATCATCCACATGATGATTTAGTCAGATTTGGCGACAAAAATAATTTGAAAATTAAAAAAAATAGCCTTCTTTCTATAGTTTTGGCTACCTATGGGACCTAATGTTGTTGAATCAGGCAATTTAAATTTCCTTCTCAAAAATTGACAACCCAAATCATTGAAAGACACGAATTTTTAGCCATTTTGAAAAACAATTTGCCCAAATCCTTTTGTGATCATATCAAATTAGCCTTATTTCATCCATATGCATGTAATCAAATTTCATCTACGTGGGTAATTGCACCAATAAGCTACCTATATGACATAGAATATTTCCATGGACTAATTTCATGGAGAGAGAAAATGAACTTGAATCCAGTGGAAACCAGGCTAACCCCCAGCAAGCCTTCTGTGAACCGGATTCAGAATGAGTGTCCCAACCACTAACTTACCACATTTTCATTCATAAAGCCTTTGTAACTTGTTTACTTAATCTTGTTTATCAAAATTCTGGAATATTAAATAAGGGCTGTTAAACCCCATTTTGTTGAAATAAATAAATTTTTGATAAATTTTTTGCAGTTGTGAGTGGTAGGCATGGTAAGGTGATAAAAAAAACCCCAAATTTTGTTTGGGTGCTTCCAACCACTAAAAATATCTTTGCAGTACCACAGGCTCTTACGCCCATACAGTTTGCAGTACAAAAACCGTAATGCTTTCGGTTCTGGTATAAGACCATGTGGACTGAAACCGCCTTGGCCAGCGATAATTACTGCAGCTGTGATTGGGTCGGCCTTAACACTAGAACAAGAATTTGGAGTAGTTTACAGCTCATCATTACTATTCATTGATGGGTAAGGCCCACAACAGCTGGGAGACATTGCCAAAATGCAGGGCTAGTCTTAGAGCTTCTCCAGCGGTGCTCAGTATGTGACCCTGCGAAAATATGTTTCACATCCAAGTTTAGTTCTGTACTCTGTTGCAAACCCATCCATAAAACTGAAACTGGGACTACTAATTGCAAACCACCTGGACGAATCATTATGATGGGCCAATCAGAAACACTAAGCGCCAGTTAGGTCATATTTATCACTCTTTTCTGCAGAGCGCTGCTATGCCTTTTACCAGCCACGACAACGCGCTCAATTATGCGGAGCCAAAACCATTTTCCTGAGCCAAACCAGCATACGTTGGATTTTCTTCATCCAATTTTACTGTGGAGGACCACATACTGAGCACCTTTGGAGATGCTCAGAATGCATCTACAACCTTATCCAAGACTCCTTACATTTGGAATGCCCCCACCCGAAGGCCTTAGCCTACTTCATCCTAGGTGCCTTAATTCAAGCCTGCCACCACCCAAGGGCCATACCCTACTACACTAAGAGGGGTCACCGAAGGTGAAGAAGGTAAGACTAGTGTAGATGCACATTCACCTTGGCCTCTCTAAAGCTCTAAGGGGCCAAGATGTAAGGGAATCTGAAGAGAGGGGAAGCCCACAAAAAAAGATCCCACTTGCTAACAAAAGACAAAGAGATCCTAAGACATCATGTAGAAGAACCGAGCTTTATGACAGACAAAAAAAAATGCACGACAACAAGCAAGGAAGGAAGGAAGGAAGGAAGGAAAGTATCCTTGTCAGCTAGATATTACAAATAATAAGTGACTCATGCTTGCATCCATCCAACAAGTGTATTTGGAGAAAAAAGTGTTTGTTCAACATTTTGTTGACTCATAGCTTCTTGTTGTTGTTATGTTATTTCATTGTGATCCATACTAATTACTTGGGGGTGCATGCTTTTCAAGAGCAGAATTTCTATTGCCAACCTGGGTTCATCAGCTATTCTGGCCTAGGCTAATGGCAGGGGCATGAATTTTGGGGACATAGTTTATTGCTCACACTATTTGCAAACATACCATTAGTACTTATTCCTGATCTCACAGTGATCTTGTTGTTGTTATTGTTGTTATTGCTTTCTGTAGACTGAAGTCTTTCAGTTGGGACCAACAAAGGAAGCATACACTCTCCTAGAGAGAAGGAAGTTTTTTTGGTTAAGGTACTTCTTGTTTTGTTTTGTTTCTCAGGTGCGTTCTTTCTTTCTTTCCTCTCAAGATTTGATTCTCACAAAATCAGACACCCAAACTGAGATCTGTAGATTGTGATATTATGGTCATCTGGGGTTGTGAATCTTATGCCAAACTTTATTTTTCTCCTGCAGTTGAGATTCATAAAGATGTGGCTTCTTGGAGGTACCTAATTTGCAAAAGCTTGAGAGTTTATTTGAGACTGAAGAGTGGCTTTGGGACTAGTTGAATGTGATGACTTCAGTGCAGTTCACAATTGTTTGCTTCCAGCAGGGATGATTTGGGGCTGCTTGCTGTAGACCTGACTAATTTGTAGAAATCTGCGTGTGATTTAGTGTATTTTCTTTGGTGATCACTTGCTTGCTCAATAGCTTGCCCACCCATTTGTGGTTTTGTTTTGTAATTTGCTTATGTGATATTGTCACACCATGCATGGGAAGGTCCTGTACACTACTACTACCTTATGATCAGCAGTAAGGGTTTTGTTTAACTTCAATCTTCCACTTGGATCCCAATTTAAGATAGCAGCTCTGCATTTGGTATCAGCAACTTCTTGGGATTCTCAACCCTTGTAACAGCTGGCTTTTGGATAGATAAAAGTTGTATAGACAAGCATTTCACATGGTCATATAATTCCTGTGGTTTCTTATGGTCTAATGTGCAGGGTGTATAAAGCATGGCAGAGCAGGAGTCTGCAGAATCAATACGCCCAAAAATGCAAGTGATGTTAGCTGTGAGTCACTCAATCAAAGGGTATCCAAAACCCTCTGTCAGTAGCCGCAATGCTTTAGACTGGATTCTCACCAAGCTTCTCAGACCATGCTGCAAGAAGGAGTACAAAATCCTTATCTTCCATGTCCAAATCCCAGATGAGGATGGTATGTATGTGCCACTCATTTCCGAACTCATTTTAATCCATGATGTGTGTTTTATTTATTGAAGAGATTCCTCAAAACACCAAGTCTTTGGCACCTCTCATTCTGTTTGTTGCAAAGCAGGTCATAGAAAATTGTGTGGCTTTAGAGGTCTATATTGGGTTCCTTGCTGATGATAATTTGCCCTAATCTTCATACTAATAACCCACCTTCATCCTTTCCAGTTTTCTGATCTAGATGCAGATTTATTCTTCAATCTATTGGTCCCCTGGGAAGCTAAGGGCTTTTGTTATGCCTAAATCCCATATGTCAGTAATCCGTAAATCGGATGAGCTCATTGATGTTATGATCCCCACAGGCTATGAAGACATGGATAGCATATACACAACAGTGAATGATATCAGAAGTCATCATAAGACAGAGAAGCAAAAAGGCCTTGCTTTACTTGAATACTTTGTCAAGCGATGCAATGAAGCTGAGGTACTTCTCTATATACATGTGCCCTGAGTTCTCGTTTTCCTTTCTTATTTATAGAGTCCTGTAAATTCTGTTCAAGTATTTGCACCTCTTCATAATTTTTCTGTCTTCATGACCTTGCACCAAATTATTTGCTTCATATTGGGACATATGCGAATGTGGATTGTATCAAGAGATGGCTTCTGCTGGTATTTGTGGTACTAGCTTTTGTATGTGCAAATTATGCCAAACATACAAAACAGGATGTGCAAGTGGCTTAAGCAGAATCACATTTTTTGATGACAGGTGGACTGTGAAGCATGGTTAAGTAAGGGGGATCCCAAGCTTGTCATTTGCAAGGAAGCAAAGGAAAGACAGCCTGATTTGCTAGTATTGGGTTCTCGAGGACTAGGCACTCTACAGAGGTATATTTGCCACTCTTTTCATGACCCTAGAAATTTGTCAAGCAGTATATCTTAATGACACAGAATGAGTCCTGTTTACTGCAATTGTGAAGTGGGTTGTTTTCAGATTGCATCTCGTTTGTTCACATTTTAAGGTGCATGAAGGATTATGGGTCTGGAGGAAGCACCATTGTATTCATCACCTTGTGATTCCCACCTTGTTTTGCTTTTTGGGTGCCAGAATGTTTGTGGGTGGTTCAAGTTCATACTGTGCAAAGAATGCACCATGTCCTGTTGTCATCATCAGACGGGATCCCAGTGAAACTCCTTCTGACCCATTGGATGATTAGAACATGAAGCAAGTGAGATGTTTCCTCATGCCCACCTCAGTTGCTGTACTTCTCAAGTGCAGTATTATTTTCTTACCGAGGACAACTCAGCTTCATGATATGACCTCAGATCATCCTGATAATTCCAATAGACAAATAGTTGTGCACAGTTTAGTTTAACTTCAAGACTTCATTCCAAACTTTCCATATTTTCAAAACTATAAGGAGCTTTTGCCACCAGTCTCCCTGACATGAAAATTGTACTGCTCCAGTGGAGTTCACAGTGCACAATCAGTCGATGCTGCTTTTGCAGTTGCACTTGGAAACACAATCTGGGAGCAGTTGGAAGCAGAATGGTGCAGATTAGAGTTGCAGCTAAATGTGTGTGTGTGTGTGTGTGTGACAATACCCACAAGGATTCATCATGAGAATTGGATTATCCACACATTCACAAGCATTAAGGTGGACCCAAAAAATGGATTACAATACTTTTTTGGAGACCCCTCCAAAGCATGTTTGGAGTATGCAATTGATATTCTTTATAAGTTATGCTTATCAATCAACATTAGCTAACAAGACAACTTTCACTTATTTGGTGTGAATGTTGAATTATAAATAATGTCAATTTAACAAACCTTTCAACATAGGTGGAGTTGTTATTTCAAATAGGGACATGCCCATTTCAATTGGAAATCAATTACATTAGAAATTTAGTGAACCAAATTTTATGTGCACCTAAATTTGCCTATTTATCAACATTTGCCTTACATTTAATTTAGCAATGTCTATATGTGAAAACAACAGCTTCTAATAATCCATCTTTAACTTTATGGGTATTGGATTGGTTTTGCAACTACTTCTAGTAATGATGGCTGTTGATGTCTCATAAACATTGAACTCATTTTGTTTGATGAATTTTTGCATATACATGCCCTAATATATAGGTTGTAGCTTTCAATCTTTGCATATATTTAGCTTTATAAATGGACATTTTAGTTTGTTGAATTGTTGAAGAAGGGAAGATTCCGGCCATGGCCATGTAGAAGTAAGAGCCTACTTGTAGTAATGTATTGCCCCATACAAGTACATGTAGGAATGTACTTGCGGTGGTACATTACTACACTTATTCAGCCTTCTTCAGTTGGCAGGTGAGGCTGCTACCTGCTGGTTCCACTTTTAGTATGGTCAGTTCGACTTGTAACCATTCAATGGGGTGCCAGTGAACTGGCACCTACACTTGTACCATGGTAAAACCAGAAAACCCCAATTATTTAGGGGTTGCTTCTAAACATTATAAATATTCAATCCCTTTGCTTCAGGTTCTGTGAGTCCAATTTTAACATTTCCCCTGTTAATTATTGGCTCTAAGAGGCCTTACTCAAGAAGGTGAAGGTACCATAGTAAAGATCTCAAAATTCATTTTTAACTAGTGTAGCCTGTGCTGTTGACCCAAGTGTGAACATGTTCTTTATTTTTCACTTTTTCAGCAATTTGTTTGAATTTCCAGCAACAAAATACGCTCAAAAATCAAGATCTTTCACACCTTAGCTCTGAAATTTGTAAAACAAACTCTGTTAAATCTAACTCACCAAGCGCTTTCCAACAACACCAAGAATTTCCCCATTTTTCCAATACAATTTTCAGTTTCAATTTTATTTGGATTTCATTGAGAGAATGATTCAATAATCAACAGTATCCACACAGTAGCTCCAAAGAGTCTCCAACCAAGTCGGTGCACCCCTACTCATTTAGAGCTTTCGGAAGATACCAAGAGCGTGGCATGAAGCGCTGTGATTTGGGAGAGCTCAGCGTGACAAACAAAACAAAACAAATTACCTTCCTTCATGGATAGATTATTTATAGATATTACAAATATCCCATGCCCTAAACTAAATGGGGGTCTCTGAGCTCAAATCTAACATTTTGTGGGCTTCATGTCGCCACTAAGATAGGTAGGGTTACACAATGAAAATCAATCTGGAAAATTTTACTTTTTTCCCCCTCAATTCTGTGACTGAAAACCTCCAAAATCAATTTTTTTTTCAATTTTTGAAATCTGGCGATATATATATAAACTGCTACATGACATGGTACATAAACCACCTTGTAAGATCATCCAATTGAGATTTTCTTTTGTTGGAAAGAACAAATCCTTCATCTTCTAATCCACAACTGAAAGGAGGAGAAGTACAGGGATAAAACCCATGACATTGTCAATTGAGAGAGCAACACAAACAAGGGAATGGCTAAGATGTGAAGGGACTATATTGGCTAATGACTGATGCAAAATCATCAACTCCCAAAATGGTAAACTAGAGGGTTTATTTGAGGTCCCTAAGTGTAGGGTAAAGCCCAAGGCGGAGTGGGGGAGCTGGGTGTAGGCCCTAATCTGGTAATGTCAGTTGTCAAGGGCTTTACCGAGCATGAGGATCTGCTCCAAATTTCAAAATTTTCCCCTCGATACTTGATACCCAGGTGACATTCCTCATGAATTAAAATTTTTGACCTTTTAGATACATAAATTTCAATATTTGGAAAGGTTCAGGAATGGTTGCAGTGAATAAATATTTGAAAATAATCCATTTTGATTACTAAAAAAAAATGATGTAAAAAGTCCAAGTTCAAAATGGATTATTTTCAAATATGGTCTTAAAATGAAATCAAATATGGTCTTAATTTTTTGTTTCATTTAACTACATTTTTATATCAATTTGTGTGAACTATTGTAACATATATTTTTTCTTTCAAACTTTTTTTCACCTTTGGTAATAATAGCTGATTTTACCTGATCTAGTCCTGGGGCTTGACCCAATTTGGATCATTATTGATGTTCAGCTATTTTAGAGGTTGGGCTAGAGCTTCACCGACAAAAGATTCAAATGGCTCAAGCCCCAGTTGAACTAGAATAGTGAAGGGTGGGAACACTTCGGATTGCCCTGATTTGCTAGCCACTTGGATTTCAAGTTGTTAAATATTTTGTAAGACATGAGGTCCTTAAGTTTTAAACCAGTGTTGGGTGGGTATCAATACCATGGTGATACCCATCTGAGTTTGCAGGCTTATTTTCAGCCTAAAACTGAAGGGTATCATGAACTGTCAAGCTAAAATAGTTGACAGTTATCTGGCAAAAGAGAACCAGTTGGGTTGAGTTGATACCTGTCCTAACCTGAACCTTTTGGGTAGGGCAATTCGTTAACCTTGGGTCCAATTCTTACAGTTAGTAGGGGTTTAGGGTAGGTAGGACCTAGGGTCAATCATCTAATTCTAATGAATTAGCTAGGATTTAGGTTTTTCCTTTCATTCAGGACCCAAGTTAAAGTTCACTTGTAAGAATGTTTGTCAGATTTGACATGATAAATGGGTACATGTATCATACTCAATTAGTTAGTGTGGCATATGTTGTTGAGCACAACTTGTAATATGGTGAATGGCTTTTGTAAGGGAAAATGGTACCCTTCTTTTTAGAGTAAGACTGAAATTCAATATCATTATTGGATTCTCCTTTATTGAAGTTTGAATTTTAATTAATTCAATACCTCCTATACCTTGGGCTAAAAATTAAAAAATAACCTCCATAGAATCCTAGTCATTGAAAGATTTCGAACAATGTCAAGAGCATGCCCCAATTCCCCCAAAAATTAATTTTGATTTTATTGAGTGTTGAATGAATAAATTGTTCAATATTCACTACCACCTACATCATAGATTTAAACACTATGAAATCACCTCCATGCATCCCTACTCATCAAGGGCATTCCAACAATACCAAGAGTGCACCAGGAGGAGGTAGGTGCTGCTATGATTCGGAAGATTTCAACTTGACAAAACATAACAAACAAACTAGTACCTATTACAATGTTTATAGTGAGATTCATATTAATTAGGTGGGGGTGCTTCCAAGTTTGGAACTGTTTTTTTTGCAATGAGTCTGTTTGATTGACCCATCACCAAAAGCAGCTTGACACATTTTTGTAATTGTTATGAAGTTGAAAATGCATTAATACTTAATATTATTCATGTTACATTATGTGATTGAGTTAGAGAACTGGTTGTAGACATCAAACTGTTATTAAAGAGCTGAGAACTAACTGGGTATCCAAATATTTTTTTAAAAATGAGAACAGCCCAACACTGGTTTTAAGTCTGAACCCCATCAAATCCCCAAAAGGCACCACATTAAATGAAATCATCTACCTATTTGTGTTATGTTTTTACTTAAGGGAAACTGGAATGCACAGCTCCCCTTCACAGTGGGCCATAGATCCCTGTCACAGTGGGCCATGTTCAGTCAGGCATGCCACCAGAATTATCCACCATGTCAACTCTGTGCTCATGCAACAGACATGCTCCTTTTCTGGTTTTGGCGGAGAAAAGGCCAACCATGTCATCAATGATCATCATATGAATTTGATTTTGCAAAGACAAAGAAATTAGTTTTTCACTAAAAGCTGGATTTGATCCCATCCCTGCCATGATGAAGAAGATGGGGGGGGGGGGGGGGGACAAGATGAAAAAAGGGTACGGAGGCTACACTTAATTCCAGGGGCTTTGCACTACCTCTTTT
>Ga0116229_10003240_pt1 | contig 26688 bp, 21 predicted proteins | sample S1TSphgellanicum_3_FD_87313 | JGI IMG/M metagenome (GOLD analysis project Ga0116229, IMG submission 87313) | Host-associated microbial communities from peat moss isolated from Minnesota, USA - S1T2_Fc - Sphagnum magellanicum MG | ecosystem: Host-associated > Plants > Peat moss > Unclassified... | reverse complement strand
GGATCTGCACGACCGCACCGAGTTCCTCGGCAAAGCAGGCCGCCATCGGATCCGCCACGTCGCCGAGATCGAGGTCGAGGCCGCAGCGCGATGCGAACGCCATCTCGAGCAGACTCACGAGGACTCCGCCGTCGGACCGATCATGGTAGGCGAGCAGCAGCTCGCGTTCCTTGAGGTCGACGACGGCCGCGAAGAACGCCGCGAGCAGCGCCGCTGCCTCGAGATCGGGCGGCACACCGCCGCGCTCACCGTGAACCTGCGCCCAGGCGGATCCTCCGAGGCGATCGCGGCCGCCCCCTAGGTCGATCAACAGCAGTTCCGCCGGCAGATCGAGGCGCAGCACGGGGGTCAAGGTGCGGCGCGCATCGCGCACCGGTGCAAACGCGGAAATGACCACCGAGATCGGCGCGAGCACGCTATGCTCGCCGCGCGCATCGCGCCACCGGGTGCGCATCGACAGTGAATCCTTGCCGACCGGAATGGCGATGCCGAGTTCGGTGCAGAGCTCGATCCCGACGGCGCGCACCGTCGCGTAGAGATCGGCATCCTCGCCCGGCTCGCCGCACGCCGCCATCCAATTCGCGGACAGGCGCACGTCGCCGAGCCGCACGACGTCCGCCGCCAGCAGGTTCGTGACCGCCTCGGCCACCGCCATGCGCCCCGACGCCGGCGGATCGAGGACCGCGATGGGCGCGCGCTCGCCGAGCGCCATGGCCTCGCCGCAGTAACCGTCGTAATCGCTCAAGCTGACCCCGACGTCCGCGACGGCGACCTGCCAGGGGCCGACGAGCTGATCGCGGCTGATGAGGCCGCCGACGGTGCGATCGCCGATCGTGATCAAGAATGCCTTGTCGGCCACGGTCGGCAAGCGCAGCACCCGCTCGAGCGACGCTGCGATCGTATGACCCGCCGTGCTCGAGGCTGCGCGTCGCTTGGCGATGCGATCGACGTCACGCGTCATGCGCGGCGGCTTGCCGAGCAGCACGTCGATCGGCATGTCGACCGGCGTGCCGCCCTGCACCGGGTCGTTCACCACGAGCCGGCCATCGCCGGTCACCTCACCGACCACGGCGTGCGGGCAGCGCTCGCGCGCACACAGTTCCCGGAACTGCTCCACGCGATCGGGGGCGAGCGCGAGCACGTAGCGCTCCTGCGCCTCGTTGCACCAGAGCTCCATCGGCGACAACTCCGGCTCCGCGCTCGGAATGCGGCGCAGATCGATGCGTCCGCCGCGAGCGCTGTGCGCGATGGCCTCGGGCAGCGCGTTCGACAAACCGCCCGCACCGACGTCGTGAATCAGCAAAATCGGATTCTCGTCGCCCAATTCCCAGCAGCGGTCGATGACTTCCTGGGCGCGGCGTTGCATCTCGGCATTGCCGCGCTGAACCGAGGCGAAATCCAGGTCCGAGGAGCTCTGGCCGCTGCCGACCGACGAGGCCGCACCGCCGCCGAGACCGATCAGCATCGCCGGGCCGCCGAGCACGACGAGGGGCGCACCGATCACCACGGTGCGCTTCGCGACGTGGTCGCGGCGCACGTTGCCGAGGCCGCCGGCGAGCATGATCGGCTTGTGATAACCGCGCACCACTGCCGCAGCGCCAGCTGCGGTTTCCGCCTGGGCGGGTTCCGCCTGCTCGAAGACGCGGAAATAGCCGCAGATCGTCGGGCGTCCGAACTCGTTGTTGAAGGCCGCCGCACCGATCGGGCCCGCGAGCATGATGTCGAGTGCCGAGGCGATGCGCTCCGGCTTGTGCTGCGGCTGTTCCCAGGGCAGCGGCATGCCCGGAATGTGCAGGTTCGACACCGAAAAGCCGCACAGTCCCGCCTTCGGTTTGGCGCCGATCCCGGTCGCTCCTTCGTCGCGAATTTCGCCCCCCGCTCCGGTCGCGGCACCCGCGAACGGTGAGATTGCGGTGGGGTGATTGTGAGTTTCCACCTTCAACAGAATGTCGATCGGCTCATCGATGCCCGCGTAGAGCCGCGTGCCGGGCGCCGGGAAGAAGCGCCTGCCGACGGAGCCCTCGATCACGGCCGCATTGTCGCGATACGCGGACAGCACTCCGACGCCGTTGCGCCGATGCGTCGCACGGATCATGTCGAACAGGGAGTCAGGCTGCGTCACGCCGTCGATGCGAAACTGGGCATTGAAGATCTTGTGGCGGCAATGCTCGGAATTCGCCTGGGCGAACATCATGAGCTCCGCGTCGGTGGGGTCCCGTCCGAGCTTCCCGAAGGCCGCCGCCAGGTAGTCGATCTCGTCCACGGAGAGCGCGAGTCCCCAGTCGCCGTTCGCCGCCTCGAGCGCGGCGCGTCCCACCCGGCGCAGCGGCACGGTACGCAGCTGCCGCGGCGCACCGACGGCGAACAAGGTCTGCCCGGCGACCTCGCCCTGCAGCGCCGATTCGGTCATGCGGTCGTGCAGGACCGCCGCGAGCCGCTCGAGATCCGTCCCGGTCACGCCAGGATCCGCGCCGAGGCGGTACACCGTGCCGCGCTCGAGGCGACGGATGCCCTCGAGACCGCACACCCGGGCGATGTCGGTCGCCTTGCTGGACCAGGGCGAGACCGTGCCGATGCGCGGGACCACCGTGATGATCGGGCCGCCCTGCCACGGCGGGGGTCGCATCGATGCACCCGCCGGGGGCACCGCCGGCCCATAGTCGAGTAAGGCGCGCAGGCGGCTTTGTTGCAGGGCAGAGAGCGGGGCCGCGGAGTCGACGAAATGCACGAAATAGGCCTCGACCGACCGGATCCGCGCGTCGCGCGAGCACAGCTCCGCGAGCAGCTTGTCGAGGCGAAACGGCGACAAGGCGGGACCGCCCGGCAGGCTAAACACGGCGCTCACCACGGCGGTGCATCGGCCGCCGCCTACTTGCGGACGTTGGAATCGCCTCCCGGCGTGTAGATCGGCATGGGAAATTGAGCCACGTTCGAACCCTCCAGCGCAACGATCTTGCTGACACCTTGCTTCTTGACCTCATCGATACGCAGCACCGAATGCATCGGCAGATAGGTTCGTTTGACTTCGTGGAATTCCGCCTTGATCTTCTCCTCGGTGGGATCGACCACGACGGTCGAGCGCTCGCCGAACACCAGTTCCTCGACCTCGATGAAACCGAACAAACCCCCATGGCTGACCTTGCGGGCGTAGATCTCGTAGACCTTGCCCTGACCCACGAAGAGAACTTTGAAAATGTGACTCGCAGCCATTTAAGCGGCTCCCGACATTGCTACTGTTTCGCCATATTATACGGTACATAGCGCAATACCTTGAGAACGTCGGAGTGAATGGCCATGGCCTTGCGCTTGCGAATCGTCAGCGAACACGGGCAGCGCTTGGGTCAGCGGGCGACCAAAGTCTTTGGCGTGCACGGCGGCACGATCGGCCGGGCGTCGGAGAACGAATGGATTCTGCCCGATCCGGAGCGCTATCTGTCGGGCAAGCATGCGCGCATCGAGTTTCGCGCCGGCAGCTACGTCCTGATCGATACCAGTTCGAACGGCACCTTCGTCAACGGCGCCCAGATCCCGCTCGGAAAGTATCACGAATACGTCTTGCGCGACGGCGATTACGTCCGGATCGGCGAGTACGAACTGCTCGCGAGCATCGATGCCAGCAACGACTTCCCCCCCGATGAGGACGCGATCGTCGCGTACGACGGCGGCACTCCGACCGCGGCGGTGAAGCACTCGGTGGCCGGCGACATCGGCGCGGATCTCGATCTGTCGGCGCTGCTCGACTCGAGCCGTCAGCTCGAACTCGAACCGGAGGTCGAGCAGGAGAGCGCCGCCGGCGCGGCCGCGGTCCCGGCTGACGATGCTGCCGCCTGGCACATGCTGACGCGTCCACTGAAGGTCGGACACACGCCGCCGCCACGCATCCCCGGTACGCCGCTGTATGACGGTGACGTCGAAGCGGGTCTCGCGGCCTTGTGCCGCGGCGCCGGCATCGATCCCCGGGCGCTGCCGCCCGCGGCGCGCGCCGCGGCATTACAGCTTGCCGGACAACTGCTCCGGGAGACGGTGCTCGGCCTGATGGATTTGCACCAGAGTCGCAGCGATTTTCGCAACCAGTTCCGCATGCCGGCCGCGTCCGATGCCGCGTCCGACTCCGTCGAGGACGGCGCCGACGACGCGCGGCGCGGTGGACCGCTCAGCTTCACGCGCAGCGTCGACGACAACCTGCAGAGCCTGCTCGCCACGCTCTCGGTGCGGTCCGGTTCCGTCGAAGCGCTGCGGGAGGTATTTCGCAGCCTGAAATCCGAGAACACCGCGACGCTGACGGCGCTGCGCGTCGCGCTCGAGGATCTGCTCACGCGTTTCGATCCGGAGCAACTCTCCGAGCGCTTCGAGCGCGGCGCCAAACGCGGGGTGTTCGGGACGCAGAACAAGTCGAAGTACTGGGATTTGTACACGGATCTCTACGCGAGCCTGTCCCAGTGCCCGCCGGACGGTTTCCCCCACTTGTTCTCCGAAGCGTTCGCCAAGGCCTATGAAGCGAAGTTACGCACGCTGATCCCGCCGCGCCGCACGGTGTTTGGCGGGGAGACCGAACCGGGCTACGATCCGCAGGTGAAAGTCAGCGGCGATCGGTAGATAAGGCGTGCGGCTCCTCGTTGTCGAGGACGACGACATCGTCGCCGACGCGGTCGCACGCGGTTTGGCGGCGGCGAACTTCGACGTACTGCGCGTGGCGAGCGCGGAGGCGGCGTTGCAGGCGCTCGCCCGGGAGGATTTCGATCTGGCCGTGATCGACATCGGCCTGCCCGGCTCCGACGGACTGTCCCTGGTACGACGCCTGCGTCAGGCCGAGAACCTCGTGCCGACCCTGGTGCTGACCGCCCGCTGCACGCTCGCCGACAAGGTCAAGGCGCTCGATCTCGGCGCGGACGACTTCCTGAGCAAGCCTTTCGAACCCCCGGAACTCGCGGCGCGCTGCCGGGCCTTGATCCGCCGCACGCATGGCGCCGCCGACGGGAAACTCAGATTGAGCCGCATGAACGTCGATCTGATCGGCAAGCGGCTGCGCATCGACGAGCAGCCCGTGGAACTCACCGCGCGCGAATGGCTGATCCTCGAATGCCTGATCCGCCGGCTCGGCTTGATCGTCTCGAAGGAGCGACTCCAGCAGGCGCTCTCGCAGCCGGATCAGGACATCACTCCCAACGCCGTCGAGGTGCACGTCTCGCGCCTGCGCAACAAGCTCGGCGGTGCCGCCGTGGTGCGCAGCCTGCGCGGGCTCGGCTACCGCCTCGAAGAGCCGAAAGCAGCGTCTTGAACCCCTCGATCGGCCGGCACTTGGTGTTTTGGTTGGCCGTGCCGCTGACCCTGCTCGCGCTGTGCGGCGCGCTGTTTCATTACGTGGACACCGTGGCCCTGAAGGTCGTCAACGCCGACCGCGTGTTGCGCGCTGCCGCGGACGATCTCTTGCCGCACTTGAGCGGCGCGGCCGGCGCGGACCCCACCTATGTGCCGCCGCAGGCGGGAGTCCGTTTCGCGGTCAGGGATGCCTCGCATCGGCTCCTCGCCGGCGATGCGAATCTGCCGACGCCGCCGGCGTCGGGTGACGGCAAGCCGGCGTTCACGACCGTGAAGCTCGACCGGCACAGCTGGCGCGTGCTCACGGCGCGCATCGACTCCGCGCAGGGCGGTCCGGTCGAGATCGCGCTCGCCACGGAACTCAAGATCGACGAGCCGGCGAGCCGGATCGGGTTCATGAGCACGCTGCTGTGGGACTTCGTTCAGCTCGACGTGACTCTGGTGCTGATCTGGGTCGGCATTCGGGTGGGTCTGCGGCCCGTGCGGCGGCTGCGCGACGAGATCGCACAGCGTTCCCCGCTCGATTTGCGTCCGATCGCCGACACCCTGGTGCCGAGCGAACTGGCACCGCTCACGGCGACGCTGAACCGTCTGTTCGTGATGCTGCGGACCGCGGTCCAGTCGCAGCAACAGTTCATCGCCAACACCGCCCATCAACTGCGCACGCCGATCACGGGCATGCTCGCGCAGCTCGATTTGCTGGTGGCGGACCCGGCCGCCGCGCCCGTCAAACATCGTCTGGCCACGCTGCAGGAAGGCGTGCGCCAGCTCGCCCATGCCTCGAACCAGTTGCTGACCCTCGCGCGGGCGGATCCCGCCGTGAACCTCGCCGCGAAGAATCAACGCCTGGATCTCTGCGCGATGGCGGGAGAGACGGTGGCAAAATTCTTCGACCGTGCCCTGCAGGCGCAGATCGATCTCGGCGCCGAGCTCGCGCCGGTCGAGATCCTCGCGGACCCGTCCCTGATCGATGATCTGCTCAACAATCTCGTCGACAACGCGCTCAAATACACGCCTCCGGGCGGCAGCGTGACGGTGAGCGCCGGGCGCATCGATGCGCAGCCCTTCGTCGCCGTGCAGGACACCGGCCCCGGTATTCCGGCCGAGGAGCGCGAGCGCGTGCGGCAGCGGTTCTACCGGCTGCCGAACTCGCCGGGCCACGGCAGCGGTCTCGGCCTCGCGATCGTCGCGCAGATCGCGGGACTCTACGCGGCGCAGCTGCTGATCGAGAGCGGCGCCAACGAGGTGGGCACGCGCGTCTGCGTGCGCTTTCCACCCCACCATGCCGAGTAAGGACGTTCGCGCCGCGGGACGCGAGCTCGAGCTCGGCAATGCGCTCGGCCGACGCGGCCGATGGGCCGCGGCGATCCGCCATTACGAGCGCGCGCTGGCCGCCGACCCCGGCTTCGCGCTCGCCTACTTCAACCGCGGCGTCGGGCTGCAGGCGCTGGGCCGGTCCGAGGCCGCGCTCGAGAGTTACGATCTCGCGCTGGCGCGCGACCGCAGCCTTGCCTCGGCCTGGTTCAATCGCGGCGTGCTGCTGCGTCAGCTCGGGCGCAGCGACGACGCCTTGGGCAGCTACGCGGAGTCAGTCGCGATCAAGCCGGATTACGTTGCCGCGCATTACAACCGTGCGACGCTGCTGCTCGAGCTCGGCCGCGCAGAAGAGGCGCTCGAGGGTTTCGATGCCGCCCTCGGACTCGAGCCCCGACTCACGGAGGCTTGGTTGAACCGCGGCAACGCGCTGCGCGCCTTGCAGCAGCTCGAGGCTGCGCAGCAGAGCTACGAGCGCTGCGTGGCGCTCGACGCCGGCTATGCCGACGCTCATTTCAATCTCGGCAATCTGTTTGCCGAGCGCCGGCAGTTCACGCGGGCCGTGGCGAGCTTCGATCTCGCCATCGCGGCCGCGCCCACCCACGCCGACGCCCTTCTGAACCGTGGCAATGCGCTCGCGTCCTTGCGGCGCTATGCCGAGGCGCTCCAGAGCTACGCGGCGGCGCTGGCATTGCGGCCGCGGCTCGACTTCGCCCTCGGGCAACAGCGCGCCGTGAAAATGCAGCTCTGCGACTGGGAGGGGTTCGACGCGGATCTCGAGGAGCTGCGCCGCCGGGCCGGCTGCGGCGAGGCGGCCTCGCCGCCGTTCGCCTTCCTCGCGCTGTGCGGCGCGCCCGGACTGCAAAAGAGTGTCGCCGAAACCTGGGTTCGCAAGAAGTATCCCGGGCAGTCACGGGACTCGTCGCTCGGACCGGCCACCCACCGCGGCGAGATGCGCGACGATAAGATCCGCTTGGGCTATTTCTCGGCGGACCTGCGCGACCATCCAGTGGGCTGGCTGGCCGCCGAGGTTTTCGAGGCGCACGATCGCCGCCATTTCGAGACGACCGCGTTCGCCTTCGGTCCCGAGGGGCGGGACCCGATGAGGCTCCGGCTCGAACACGCCTTCGACCGATTCATCGACGTCGGCGATCGGTCCGATGCGGACGTCGTGCGGCTCGCCCGCAGCCTCAAGATCGACATCGCGATCGATCTCGGCGGGTATACCGAGGGCTGCCGTCCCGAGATTTTCAGCCTGCGCGCCGCACCTCTGCAAGTCGGCTACCTGGGGTATCTCGGCACGCTCGGCGGCCCGCTCGACTATTTGCTCGCCGACGCAGTGCTGGTGCCCCCGGAGCTGCGCGAGCATTACACGGAAAAACTTCTCTACCTGCCGAGTTATCAAGCCAATGGCCGCGTGCGCCCGATGGCGACGCGACGCTACACGCGCCGCGAGCTCGGCCTGCCGGACTCAGGCTGCGTGTTTTGTTGCTTCAATTCGATTTACAAGCTCAACCCCGACACGTTCGACAGCTGGTGCCGGATCTTGCAGCGCGCCGCCGGCAGCGTTCTGTGGCTCTACGCCGGCAGCGCCGAGGCCGAGGCACGTTTGGCCAGCGCGGCCCGCGCGCGCGGTATCGACCCGCAGCGTCTGATCTTCGCCGAATGGCTGCCGACGGACTTGCACCTGGCCCGCTGCGCGGCGGCGGATCTGTTCCTCGACACCGACCCCTACAATGCGGGTACGACCGCGAGCGACGCACTGTGGGTGGGACTCCCTCTCTTGACCTTGCAGGGCGCGAGTTTCGCAGGCCGCATGGCGGCGAGCGTGCTGACCGCGGCCGGCTTGCCCGGTCTGATTGCCGCGACGCGTCGGGATTACGAAGACACGGCCGTCGGCCTCGCCGCCGCACCCGTGCGGCTCGCGGCGCTGAAGGCGGACGTCGCCGGCCGGGTGCGCGACACGCGCTTGTACGACTCGCTGCGCTTCACGCGCACCCTCGAAGCCGCGTTCCAGCGCATCCATGCGCGCCACCTCGCGGGCGAACCGCCCGATCATTGCGTCGTCGACGCGGGTTGATGGCGCCGACTACTGAACGCTGTACCCGCGGCCCTCGGCGCAGGCCGCCATTGCACGCCGATAATCCGGTGCCTGGGCACCGCTCGGCCCGGACTGAGATGCCGCCCACTGTTGGCACTCACGCCGATCGGTCGACTGCTGCTCGTCGGACTGACCGTTCTTGGGATACATGAAGAGCTGTCCGCCGGCCCCGGCCGATTCCGGCGCCTGCGGTGCGCCCGGCTGCGCCGCGGCGGCATCGGCCGGAGCCGCTGCACCGCCGCTCACCGGAGGAGGATCGGTGGCTACGTATCCTTCATAGCTCGGGTCCCAGGTGTAATACACGTCATTGGCGTAGTAGTACGGAATACCCCCGTACCAATAGGTCGCATAACCGTACGGCAACACGGGCAGGAACCAGGCGAAACTCGCGCCCCAAAAGGCAGCAGGCCAAAACGCACCGCCCCAGTAACCGCCGTGCCAGTAGGCGCCCGAATGATAGAAGCCGCGCCCGTAGCCGTACCCGCCATATCCGCCGTAACCGTGCGCGTAGCCGCCACCGTAGGCACCCACGTGCCCGCCGTAGCCGCCATAAGCCCCACGGCCGGCGGCGGCATAGTGCGCACCGCCCGCAAAACCGCGTGCCCCACCCCCGCCATGACCGCCGGCCGCAGCGTGTCCGCCGCCGAATCCGCCCGCGTGCCCACCACCCCCGCCGCCATGGGCTTGGGCCAAAACGGGACCCGCGGCGAGCAGGGAGCAGAGCGCGCCGGCTAGAACTAAGCGACCTAATTTGCTGGTCATGATTGCCGTCTCCGTTACCGAACGAGCCTCAATTGCTCGATGATGGACCTATTCACGAATCAACGCGTAGTGAACAACGCGGCACTCACCGGTCGGTGGACAAGGAGTTTGACAAAATATCGAGTCGTTCGCTTCACCCCTCTACATGGGATCTGGCGACCACATTATCAACCCGAACGCACTGCGTAAATTACCGTCTTCCGGGGGTGAGCGCCGTCGGCAGCTACGCTCAAGCGCAGGGCGACCTGCAGACCGTTGAAATCCGCAGGTCGGGTCTCTGGCGCCTCGTCTCTGGCACCTCATGGAAAATCACGCGGTACGAGAGCTCCTTGCTCGTATCCGCCCCGTGGCGCAGCGCCACACGAATGATCCGTTCGCTCTTCGCCGGAACTTGCAGCACCGGCGGAGTCGCGAGCAGTTCGCGCGTGTCGTCGAGTTGATCTACGCCATTGACCTGCGACCAATCGACGACGGGGACCTCGATCAACAAGAGGTAGTCATCGACGTTCGTCAGGGTCATCGCTTCCGTGCGATGAAATCCGCCCAACTCGGCGCGGATGGGTGAAATCGGCATGGGCGACATTGTCGCGACATATTCAGAAGGGTTCGTGATGGCCCTCGCACTTCGAGGAGGTCAAGCTCAAGTATTGCCGGATTCTGCCGGTCCGCTCGCAGTTCGCGGCCGGCGCGAACCGTGCCGCCGTCACGCTCTGGTCGTTGCCGGCCGGTTGACCACTTCGACCGTGACGTGCGAAAGCGCCTTGAAGGACTTGAGGCGCTCCCGATAGAACGCGCAATCGCGCGACTCGTCCGTGACCACGGACACGACGGCGCCGAGATGACCGGGACCCAAGCGCCATAGGTGAAAGTCGACCAGCCGATCGCCGTCGCGCTCGATCGCCTGGCGCAGCTTGCTCGCCATCGCGTGATCGGGGTTCATGTCGAGCAATATTCCCCCCGTGTCGCGCAGCAGGCGGTACGACCAGCTGGCGATCACGAGTGCCCCGATGATGCCTGCGACCGGGTCCATCCAGAGCCAGCCGAAACCTCGTGCGAGCAGCAACCCGACGATGGCGAGCACCGAGACCGCCGCATCCGCGATCACGTGCACGTAAGCCGAGCGGATGTTGTTGTCGCGCAGCGCCGCACTGACCGGGGTGTGTTCGCCGGATGCAGGATCGTGGCCGTGGTCATGGTCATGGGGGTGCTCATGGTCATGGTCATGGTCATGCTCGTGAGCATGCGCATGATCGTGACCGTGCTCATGCTCGTCGGCGTGCGCGTGCGCATGACCGCCATGGCTGTGGCCGTGATCATGGCCGCTCAGCAACCAGGCGCTGGCTATATTGACCAGCAGGCCGACGATGGCGATCGGAATGGCCTCACCGAAGCGAATCGGCACCGGCGCGAGGAACCGTGAAACCGCCTCGTAGCCGATCAGCAGCGAGATCATCGCGAGCACGATCGCACTGGTGAAACCGGCGAGATCGCCGAGCTTCCCCGTACCGAAGACGAAGCGCGCGTCACTCGCATGCCGGCGCGCATAGGTATAGGCGAGGGCCGCGATCAACATGGCTCCGGCATGGGTCGACATGTGCAACCCGTCCGCGACGAGGGCCAGCGAACCGAACCACTGGCCGCCGATGATCTCGACGCCCATCATGACCGTGCACAGCACGATCACGGCCCAGGTCTTGCGCTCGTTTTTCTCGTGTCCGCTGCCCAGGTAGACGTGATCGTGATAGTCGAAGACGCCCGTCGCACCGTGGTCTTGCATGTCACGCTCTCACTTGAAATAACTGTGGACGACGTCGAGCAGATGTTCGCTCGCCGCCGCGCTGTCCGGGTTTTCCCCGAAGTGGGTCTTGATGTGATCTTCGACGACGACGCCCAAGAGGCCGTTGATGGCGCCGCGACAACTCGTGAGTTGCTGCATGATGTCAGCACACGTGGCATCCGATTCGAGCGCGCGCTCGATGGCCTCGACTTGGCCGCGAATGCGGCGGACCCGGTTCAGCAACTTTTGTTTGTCGCGCAGCGTATGACTCATGCGGGTCAGTATACTCTACCCCCCTATGTTATTGAAGGGTGCGGCGAGGGAACGGCGGCCGCCCGCCCCGCGGAGCCCGCATCGTGACTAGAATGCCCTTCCAGCATCTCGAGAGACGCAGAGCCCTTGTTACTCGCAGCGATCGCCACAGCGGCCTTCCTCTGCACCGTCGCCGGTGGGCTGCTCGCGTACCGGCTGCAGGACAAGCTGCATTTGATCTTGGGCTTCAGCGCGGGCGCGGTGCTCGGAGTCGCATTTTTCGACTTGCTGCCCGAGGCGATCGATGTCGGCGCGACCTCGGCGCATGGCTCGGGCCGAATCCTCGCCTACAGCGCCGCGGGCTTCATGAGCTACCTCGTGCTGGACCGCCTGCTGCTGTTTCACGCCGCCGACACCGGACCGCACGGATCGGGCGGCGCCGGGATCCGAGGCGCCCTGGGCGCCGGGGTGCTCTGCCTGCACAGCTTCTTGGACGGTATCGCGATCGGACTCGCGTTCCAGACCTCGAGCTCCGTGGGGATCATCGTCGCCATCGCCGTGCTGACTCACGATTTTTCGGACGGCATCAACACGATGAACGTGGTCCTGAAGAACCGCGGCGCACACGCACGGGCGTTCCTGTGGCTCGGCGCAGACGCGTTGGCACCCGTCGCGGGTGTCATTGCCGCCTCGCTGTTCACGCTCCCGCCGAGCACGTTCGGCCGCGTGCTCGGCGTGTTCGCGGGCTTTTTTCTGTACATCGGCGCGAGCGATCTGATCCCGGAGAGTTACCACGGACATCCCAAGCTGTTGACCACGGCCATGACGCTCGCGGGCGCCGCGGTGCTGTACGCTGCGGTGAGCCTGGTCTCCTGACCTCGAGGCACGGGCGCAACCGCGGTTACACGAGGCCTGGCCGACCACCGTCGATACTGTGAGGAACGAATCATGCCCACACGCCACCTTAGGCTTTCTGTCGTGCTGCTGCTCGCAACCCTGCCGCAGGCCGCCTTGCCGATCACCGTGTCCGGGATCACCCCGCCCGACACCGTCGCACTGGACGGAGGACCGCTGCTGTTGAACGGGGCGGGAAAGCGCGTGCGTTTCGTATTCGTCGACGTGTACGTCGCGGCGCTGTACCTGAAGACCAGAACCAACGATCCCGAGCGGGTGCTCGGCGACCCGGGTCCCAAGCGCCTGACCCTGACGTCGCTGCGCAGCTTGACCCCGGATCAGCTCGGCGAGGCGCTGCGCGAAGGTCTGCACCTGGGAAATGATCCCGAGGCGTACGCTCGGCTCTCATCCCGCATCGATGCGCTGATCGCCCTGATGCAGGCGATCGGCACGGTGCCCAAGGGCGACACGTTGACGCTCGATTTCCTGCCCGACGGCACGACGCTGGTGGCCGACTCCACGCACCCAGAGGGCAAGCCGATCGCCGGGGCGGACTTTCAGCGAGCCCTGCTCGGCATCTGGTTGGGGCCCAAACCGGTCCAGGCGGATCTGAAACAGGCCCTCCTGGGCTTGCCCCCTTAGGGGTCGAGGCTCGTCCGACTCGTCGCGGCGCTGCCGCCACAGGCGGCCATGACGCAGACGACGGCCGCCCATTGTCCGCCGCTCAAGTGCTCGCCCAGGAACGTGAAGGCGCATACGGCGGCCAACGCGGGTTCGAGACTCATCAGCACGCCGAAGGTCTTGGTCGGCAGACGGGTCAACGCGACCATTTCCAGCGAGTACGGCAGTGCACTCGACAACAGCGCAACGGCGAGCGCGCGCGGCAGCAAGGCGGGAGACCATAATGCGGTTCCGGCCTGCAAGATCCCGGCCGGCGCAATGACGAGCGCAGCCACGAGCAAGCCAAGGGCAACCGTGTGCGCGCCATGCTGGAGTCCGGCACGTCTCCCGGCCACGATGTACAGCGCCCAGCAGGCGCCGGCCCCGAGCGCATAGCCGATGCCCGCGAGATCGAGGGCCGCCCCGCCACGCTGCAACGGCAGCAGTTGGACGATGCCGAGCAGCGCGAGCGCGACCCACAGAAAATCGACCCTGCGGCGCGAGCCCAGCATGGCAACCGCCAAGGGGCCGCTGAATTCCAGCGCGACCGCGATGCCGAGCGGGATGCGGCGCAGCGCCGCGTAGAAACAAAGATTCATGCAACCCATGGCCACGCCGTACACGATGAGCGAACGCAGGCGGCCGGTACGGGCCCGCCACGGCTGAGAGACCAGCATGGCCATGAGCATTCCCAGCGTGAGACGCTGGGTGGTCGCCCCGGCAGCGCCGAGCACGGACACCAGGGTCTTGGCGATCGCCGCGCCGACCGCGGTCGACAGCATCGCGAGCATCAGGATCACGAGCGGAGCCGCGGTGGGGTATGCCTTGGTCCAGGCTTTCGGTGAGATCATCGAGCGCCGTCGCGCAGCAGGTCGCCGGCCCGCCGGCGCTATCGATCCACCGGTTCGTCGGACCGGCACCGCTCGGTGAGATTCAGATGCTTCAAGATGCGGCTCACGTTCTTGCGCAACTCGTTGAGATGACCGAGGCTCACGGCCGTCCTCATGGCCTCCTTGAGCGGTTGCAGGGGATACCCGCCATAGGCCCCCGGCTCGCGGATGTCGTTCGTCACGGAGGATCTACCCTGCAGCGTCACGTTGTCTGTCACGGTGACGTGCGCGGTCACCACGGAATTGCCGCCGGTGACGAACTGGCGTCCGATCTTCGTCGATCCACCCATCATGAACCCGGCCGTGAAGAAGCTGTTCTCGCCGAGATCACAGTTGTGGGCGATATGGCATAGGTTGTCGAGCTTGGTGCCGGCGCGGATGTAGGTCGAGGTCAGCGTCGCGCGGTCGATCGAACAATTGCCGCCGATTTCGACGTCGTCGCTGATCCTCACGTTGCCGAGATGCGGAATCTTGCGCGGCTTGCCGTCGGCCTCGACCGCGTAGCCGAAACCGTCGCTGCCGATCGTCGTATGAGGATGAATCTCGCAGCGCCGTCCGATCTCGCAACCTGCGCCGACGAAGACGTGAGGATGAATGATGCTGCCCGCTCCGACGCTCGCCGCGTTCTCGATCACGGCATGGGAGCCGATCATGCAGTCGTCACCGACCGAAGCGCCCGCACCGATCACGCTGTAGGGACCCAAGCAGACGCGGGCGCCGATGCTCGCCTCCGGATGCACGACGGCCGTCGGATGGCGCTCGCCCCATTGCGTGAAGCGCGCCGATTTGCGATCGAAGTACTGAAGCAGCAGCGCAAGACCCATGGAAATATTGCGGACCGTGAAGCAGCAGGCGTCCACGCCGCTCGCGCCCGCCAGCGCACAGCTCAACTCGGCGGCGAGCGTCGCCTGGACGATCACGATGGCCGGATCGCGGCCGAGGGCGGCCCGCAGCTGTCCCGGCTCGCTGACGTAGACCAAGCTGTTCGTGCAGGTGTCGCCGGGTACGCAGCAGCGGCGCGCAGAACGATTGAGATTGCCCGCGACGTAGGTGAATACGTCCGAATGGCGGAGCTTGACGTCTCGTGCAGCGAGCATAATGGCGCTTCTCCGCGTACTCATGCCCGCGTAAATCCCTCCAGTATCGCATACCTGAATCGGCCCCGTGGGTCGTCGCAATCCGCGGGGCCCCGGCCCAGCCTGGAAAAGTGCAAGCCAAATCAGTCAGATAGCGAGATATCACCTCGCCCCAAACGCCCTCGCGTCCCCGCACGGGTCTGGGTGCGTCGATTTTTTCGACACGTCCGTGGGGTCCATGTCAGAATTATGAGCTTTGGTCGAGCCGTACCTGTCGCGTACGCCGACCTTAAATCCACATCACTGCAACGGATAACGCCATGCCCCGAGTCACACCGCTTTCCGATATCCGCAATATCGGCATCATCGCCCACGTCGACGCCGGTAAGACGACGACGACCGAGCGCATTCTCTATTACACGGGCCGCAAGCACACGATCATCGACATCCACGACACCAAGGACCTGAAGACCTCGACCACGACCGATTACCTCGAGCAGGAACAAAAGCGCGGCATCACGATTCAGAGCGCCGCGGTATCGGCATTCTGGCGCGACAAGAAGATCAATCTGATCGACACTCCGGGCCACGTCGATTTCACGATCGAGGTGAATCGTTCGCTGCGGGTGCTCGACGGTGCCGTGGTCGTATTCGACGGCGTGGCCGGCGTCGAGCCGCAGTCGGAGACCAACTGGCGACTCGCCGACAACTACGGGGTGCCGCGCATTTGCTACGTCAACAAGATGGACCGCAGCGGCGCGAACTTCCTGCGCTGCGTCGACATGATCAAGAAGCGCCTCGGCGCCCGTCCGCTGCCGATCCAGATCCCGATCGGCTCCGAGGACAACTTCAAGGGCATGGTCGATCTGGTCGAGATGAAAGCCCTGGTCTGGGATTCGGACGACAAGGATGCCGAGTGGCAGGTGCTCGACGTGACGCCCGACCTCGCCGACAAGCTCGGCATCGCCGTGCCGAGCGACCGTGCGCTGCTGGCGGACGTGCCGAAATACCGCAGCGAACTCGTCGACACCTGCCTCGAGCAGGACGACGAGGCGATGGAGGCCTATCTGAATGACGGCACCGTCCCGACGGCAGACCAGCTTCGCCGCGCACTGCGCAAGGGCACGCTGAATTCCGCGTTCACACCGGTGCTCTGCGGCTCATCGTACAAGAACAAGGGCGTGCAGCAGGTGCTCGACGCGGTCGTGGATCTGTTGCCCGCACCGACCGACGTCGCCTCGATCAAGACCGTGGACGCCGATGGCGAGCCGACCGGCGAGCGCAAGTGCTCGGACGACGAGCCGTTCTCCGCGCTCGCCTTCAAGGTCATCAACGATGCCTACGGCGCATTGACCTTCATCCGGGTCTATTCCGGCGTGCTCACCAAGGGTGCGTCAGTGCAGAACTCCACGCGTGGCAAGCGCGAGAAAATCGGACGCATGGTCGAAATGTTCGCGAAGGAAGCGAACCCCGTCGAAGAGGCGCGCGCCGGCGACATCATCGCCCTCGTGTCCTTGGCGGACACGGAGACCGGCGATACGCTGTGCGATGCGGCCAACCCGGTCGTGCTCGAGCGCATGCGTTTTCCCGACCCGGTCATCAGCGTGTCGGTGAAATCGAAGAACAAGGCCGAGCAGGAGAAATTCGGCTCGGCGCTCGGCAAGATGGTCCGCGCCGATCCATCGCTGCACCTGGAGACGGATCGCGAGACCGGCCAGACGATCCTGCGCGGCATGGGCGAGCTTCACCTCGAGGTCACGCTGGACCGGATGCGCACGGAATTCGGGGTCGAGGGCATCATGGGTGAACCGCAGGTCGCCTATCGCGAGACCTTCACCAAGAAGCTCACCGAGCAGTACATCCACAAGAAGCAGACCGGCGGCTCGGGTCAGTTCGCCGAGGTGTGGATCGTGTTCGAGCCGCTCGAGCGCAGCGCCGGCTTCGAATTCGTCGACGAGACGGTGGGCGGCTCGGTGCCGCGCGAGTTCGTGCCGTCCGTCGAGAAGGGCCTCAGGATCCAGAAGGAGGACGGCGTACTCGCGCATTATCCGACCGTGGATTTCCGCGCGACCTTGATCGACGGGAGCTTCCACGACGTCGACTCGAACGCGCTGACCTTCGAGATTGCGGCCAAAGCCTGCTTTCGCGAAGCGATCCGCAAGGCCGGCCCGATCCTGCTCGAGCCGGTCATGAAGGTCGAGACCGTCACACCTGGCGATTACCTCGGCGACGTCATCGGTGACATCAATCGGCGGCGCGGCTCCATCCTCGATCAGCTGGAACGCGGCGCGAACATCGCCGTGGTGGCCCATGTGCCGTTGTCGGAAATGTTCGGATACATCGGACACCTGCGCGGCATGACGAGCGGGCGCGCATCGTACACGATGGAGTTCTCGCACTACGAACCGGTCCCGCGCAATGTCGCGGACGACGTCATCGCGGAGAAGAGCAAGGCCGCGGCATCCGCCTGAGGCGACCGTCGCCGCCGGAGGATGAGGCCGGCTACCTTGCTGGCCTCATCGTCGGGCCGGCCTCGAACGGGCCGGCGATTCTTCAGCGCAACCGATTCTTCAGCGCGACCGATCCGGCTCGCGCTTCTCCGACTCCGGCTTGGGCTTGTTGGCCGGAGGCTTCGGCGCCTGCGGCTTTGCGGTCGGGGCCTTCGGCGGCACGGGTCTTGCTGCCGCGGCCGGCGGCGGCGCTCCGGGCCGGCCGTAGGCCGCCTGACCGGCGGGCGCCGCGGCCGGTCGCGCCGCAGTCTGCGGCTGGGGATGTCCCGCGGGTGCGGCTGGCGACGGCGGCGCCGCCCGGGCCGCGATGGCCGCCGCGGCCTGCGGACCGCCCGAACCACGCGCGCCCACCACGCCCGACCCCGTGAACACGGCCGGGCGAGCCGTCGCCGCGATCGGCGGATGGCCTCCGTTCGCGCGCGCGGCCAAGGCCGGATTCTGCAGAGCCTGCTGCCGATGCTGGATCTGCACGGGCGTCGGCGGCGTATGCGGCTGCTGCATGGCCGCCCGCTCCTGCGCCGTCGGCACGGCGGTGACCCCGCCGGCGCCGCCGTTATAGCTGACCTTCGTGATCGACACGTTATTGTTGATGACGGTTTCGTTGTACGTGTTGTGAATGACCGTGACGTTCACGTTATTGACCGCCGTGTTGTAGGCGAAGGAACCGCCATTCCAGCGGCCGCCCGCGAAACCGACACCGACGTAGCCGAAGCCGTAGTTGACTCCGCCATAGAAGCCGACCTGTGGACCCCAGTAGCCCGGGTGAAATCCATAGACGCCACCCGCGAAGCCCCAGTATCCCGGCGTCCAGTACACGCCGACGACCGGTGGCTGGACCCAGGTGCCGGGGACCCAGTAGTAGCCGCCACCGCCCCACGCCCAATAGCCCGGCGTCCAAAGATAACCGTCGGCTGGGCACGGCGGCTGTTCGTAATCCGGCAACGGCGGGGGCGGCTCGGTCGCCGTGACTTCGACGTCGGCAGCCACGACCGGCGCTGGCGCAGGGGGCGGCGGTGGCGGCGCATACACGCGCGGCGGCGGCGGGGGCGGCGGCGCATACACCCGTTCCTGCACCGTGCACGCGCCGAGCAGCAGGGACGCCACCGCGGGGACAAGAACCGACACACTGCCGACCGTCGTCGACGACGCCGGACGAGTCATTGTTTGCGACATGAGAAGCACCTTTGTATCTATGGAAAGGAACGATGAGTCATTGTTGGCCTGCGCATCACGTACAACGTCACGACGGCACGGGCGGCTATGTTAATGACGCGATTGTAACCCGGCAGCGCGCCGACGAACCGCCGCAAAGCGTCGCATCTTGGCGACTTTCGCGCCGATCCCTAAGCTTTGCGCGGAATGTGTGAGCGGATCGGCTGCCGGGATTATTTCTTGACGGGCGCCGCCGTCAGATCGGCGCGAAGCTCCATGAGCTTCGCCTTCACGACGGCGGCGTTCTCGGGACCGATGCGGATCAGCAGTTTCTGTCCCGCGGGACGCGCTTCGAGCCCGGGATCCGCGTACTCATACAGCACGTTGGGCCGCACGAGTTGCACGGGTCCCGTGACCTCCGGAGTCTTCAACAAGACATCGATGACTTCGATCAGGCGGTCGTTGAAATAGCCGTTCGGATAACCCAAATCCTGGTACGCGCTCTGGAACAAGGGGTAATAGCGCACGTACACGTCGACGAGCCGCTGCATGTCGAGGTCTCGCAGCACGTCGATGAGCGGCCGGTAGCGCGCAAAGTTCGCGGAATCGAGAGTCGCGTGCAACTCGTCCCCGTCCGCGTGAAATACGCCGGACACCGGCAGCACGGGACGCTTCGACGCCGGCAGGCGCTGGCGCGGCAAATTATCGACCGTGGCGACGACGCGCCGGATCACGTTCTCCGGCACGACGAATTGCTGGACGCTGCCCGGCCCCGCCACCGCGCCGAGCGCGGTGAGCAGAGGCGCATCGCTGTCGTTCAATGCCGGCAAGCTCTGCCCCGAACTGTCCGATGACGCCGGTAAGGGATGCGAGATCGCGGGCTCGGCCGCCGGCGCGGGCACGACCGAGGCTTGCGGCTGCTCGATAGGCACCGGCACCGCGGACGCAGCACGGTGAGAAAGGAAGTACCAAAGACCACCGCCCGCCGCGAGGACGAGCACGACCGCCGCGATGATCGGTGTCCTGCTCGGGTTATCGTCGTCGCTCGCGCCCATGTGTGCCGAGAGAGTACACCGCGCTTCGCCCGCGAGCCAAGCAGCGGCTGCTGCAACGCGCTCGGCGAGCCGTGACGCGAATCTTCGCGTAGATTATGTGTCATGCGCTACCGATTGCTGGGTCCTACGGGACTGTACGTATCCGAGATCTGCCTGGGCACGATGACCTATGGCGGCAAGGGTTTTTGGGAAGTGATCGGGGCACTGGGCCAGGACGCCGTCGTCGATCAGGTCAAAGCCGCGTTCGACGCCGGCATCAACTTCATCGATACGGCCAACGTCTATTCCTTGGGCGAATCCGAACGCCTGCTCGGACAGGCATTGAAAACGCTCGGTCTGCCGCGCGACGAACTCGTCATCGCCACGAAGGCGACCGGGATCATGAACGAGCAGCCGAACGGCCGCGGGCAATCGCGCTACCACCTGTTCAACCAGATCGACGCGAGCCTCGAGCGCCTGCAGCTCGACCACGTCGACCTCTACCAGCTGCACGGCTTCGACCCGCTGACACCGCTCGAGGAGTCCTTGTCCGCGCTGCACGACCTGGTCCGTTCCGGAAAGGTGCGCTACATCGGTTTGTGCAACCTCTCGGCCTGGCAGATCATGAAGGCGCTCGCGATCAGCGCACGCGAGGGTTGGTCGAAGTTCGTGAGTGTCCAGGCGTACTACACGATCGCAGGCCGCGATTTGGAGCGCGAGATCGTACCGCTGATCGAAGATCAACGGCTGGGACTCATGGTGTGGAGCCCGCTGGCCGGCGGTCTGCTGTCCGGAAAGTTCAAGCGTGAGGAGAAGGGGCCCGACGGTGCGCGGCGCTCGAGTTTCGACTTCCCGGTCGTCGACAAGAACCGGGCGTTCGATTGCGTCGACGCCATGCGCCCGATCGCCGCCGATCACGGCGTGTCGGTCGCACAGATCGCGCTCGCGTGGGTCCTCTCGAAGCCGTTCGTCAGCAGCGTGATCATCGGTGCGAAGTCGATGGCCCAGCTCGCGGACAACATGGCGGCGACGCGGGTCGAACTCAGCGAGGGCGAGCGCAAACTGCTCGACGACGCGAGCAAGCTGCCGCCCGAATACCCCGGGTGGATGCTCGCGCTGCAGGGGCAATATCGCGCAAAAGCGCCGGTCAAAGAGTAGGAATCGACGGCAGCCGCATGCGCACCTCGCGCAGCTTGTAGTCGATCACGAGTGTATCGAGCAGACCGAGCGCATCCATTCCGATCAGGATGGCGGGCCTTTGCAGCAGATGCCAGCGCGCGAATGTCGCGAGATCCGAATAGGTCACCCCCGGATCGAAAATCTTGAGCGAACCGAAGGCAATCGGCGGTGTATGAATGATATTGCCGTCCTGGACGTCGCGGGTCGCGCCGACGATTTGATCAGGGATACCCACGCTGCCGGCGCCTTGCCGCCCGGCCCGCCGCGTGAGCGCGTCGCGTAGCGCGAGGTTCGCGATCGTGATCTGCCCCCCGGTGTCGATGATCGCCTGGGTTCGCACGTCGCCCACCGCGGCGTCGATGACGATCAAACCGTCCGGCGTGCTTCGAAAGGGAATGTTTTGAAAGTCCGCGCCGGCGCGCTCGCCGCGCGAAAACGTGATGAAAATGCGGTCGTTTCGAAAATCGATCCAGATCCGCTTGTCGGCGAGCCCCGCGGTGCCGAGGATACCCTGTGCGCCGCCCATGACCTCCGGCACGATCGGCAACAGCGTCGCGTCGAGACGCAGTTCCCCGACGGTCAACGAGTCGACGTGGATGGTCTCGACTGTCGCGGAACCGGTCACACCGTGCAGCAGCACGCGGCTCGCCGGATCGGTCGGAATACCGAGGAAGTCGGCAAGCTGGCTCGAGATGCCGGAATGCGTGGCCCCCGTGTCCAGCACCAATCTGAACGGACCCCGTCCATTGATGTACACGGGCGCCCAGACTCGGCCGATTCGATCGCGGCGGGTCGGCGCAGCGAAGCGGGGTCCGCGCGCCTCGATCACCACCTCCTCGAGGGCATCGGCCGTCGGCGCATCGACCGCGGTCTGCGGCGGCACGGGCGCGCACGCCCCGATCCGCCAGGGGATCAGAGCCAGGGCGAGGAACGGCCAACACGCAGCTCTCACCGGTTCATGGTATCACTGGCTGCCGACGCATCATCAATGATACGGTCAGCCGCTCATCGACACCGTACCGAGGCGGGTATTTCTACATCCGTGCGTAATTCGACGCGCCTGCGCCAGCCACCGCGGCTGCCAGCGACCCCGCGGACCGCGCGCGGTCCGACGGTGACCGGTCTGCTCGCCCTCTGCTTGCTGGCCGCCTGCGGCGGCGGCGCAGGACCCACGGCGACCGTGCCTGCGAAGGAAGAGCTCAACGTCTACTCGTGGAGCGACTACATCGCGCCGGACACGGTCGCCAACTTCGAAAAGGAGACGGGGATCGAGGTGCGTTACGACACCTATGAAAGCAACGAGGTGCTCGAAACGAAGTTGCTGACCGGCCACACGAATTACGACGTGGTCGTGCCGACCAGCACGTTTTTCGACCGGCTCGCGCGCGCCGGCGTGTTCCTGACGCTGGATCAGTCCGCGCTGCCGAATCGCACGAACCTCGACCCGGAGATCATGCGCCGCCTGGCCGAACACGATCCCGGCAACCTCCATGGCGTTCCTTATTTGTGGAGCACGACGGGACTCGGTTACAACGTCGCGCAGCTGCACGAACGCCTCGGCCCGGCGCCGATCGAGAGCTGGGATACGCTATTCGATCCCGCGAAGGCATCGAAGCTCAAGGACTGCGGGATCACGATCATCGATTCCCCGGCCGACGTGTTCGGCGTGGCATTGATCTATCTTGGGCTCGATCCGAACACCCGCTCTCCCGGTGACGCGGCCGCGGCGGCGGCGCTGCTCATGAAGATCCGCCCCTACGTGCGCAACATCGACTCCGAGCCCTACATCGCAGACCTCGCCAATGGCGGCACCTGTCTGGCGCTGGGCTGGTCCGGCGACGTGTTGCAGGCCCGGGACCGGGCGCGGGATGCCGGCAACGGCATTCGCATCGATTACCTGTTGCCGCGCGAGGGCGCGCTCGTGATCTTCGACATCATGGGCATCCCGGCCGACGCACCTCATCCGCGCAATGCCTTGAAGTGGCTCAACTACCTGATGCGGCCCGACGTGATGGCCGGCATCACGAATGCGGTCAAGTACCCGAACGGCAATGCGGCCTCGCTGCCGTTCGTCCGCGACGCGATCAGGCAGGATCCAGCGATCTACCCGGATGCGCGCGAGCGCGCCAATCTACGGGACCTCACGACTCCGCCGGACGACTGGTCGCGGTTGTTGACGCGCTATTGGACACGGTTTCGCACGGGAGAGTGAGTTCATGACGATCGAGTTGAAGCTGCTCGCCTGGTCCGTGGTGCTCGGACTCGTCCATGTATTCTTCGCCGCGGGACTCGCCACGCAACAGCGCGGCTTGAAATGGAATGCGAGCAATCGCGACGGCGAGCCCCGACCCCTGACCGGTGCCGCTGCCCGGGCAGGACGGGCGAGCAAGAATTTTCTCGAGACTTTTCCGTTTTTCGCGGCGGTGGTGCTGGCAGTCGTGAGCGCCAAGCTCGACACTGCGCATACGGCGTTCGGCGCCGAACTGTATTTCTGGGCGCGCGTCGCCTACCTGCCGATTTACGTGATCGGAATCCCCTATCTGCGGACCCTGGCCTACGCAGTCTCGATCTGGGGGTTACTGCAGCTGCTCGAAGCCTTGTTTTGAAGAAGCACTACATGCCGGTCTTGAGGAGGGACTTCGCGGGCGCGGTGGATTCGAAATCGGGGCCGAGCAGGTAAGCGTCCAGGACTTTTTGCGCGATCGGGGCGGATGTCGAGCCGCCGAAGCCGCCGTTCTCCACGAGCACGGCGATCGCGATCTTCGGGTCATCGACGGGCGCGAATGCAATGAACCAGGCGTGGTCGCGCCGCCGTTCGTCGACCAATTTTCCGCGCGTGCTCTTGGTGCTCTCGGTTTGCTTGATCGTGAAAACCTGGGCGGTACCGGTCTTGCCCGCGAGCTTGTAGCGCAGCGGCTTCACGAGCGAGGCAGTGGCGGTGCCGCCCGGCAGGGTCACTGCTCCCTGCATGCCGTCGAAGATGACGTCCCATTGTTCGGGGGTCGCGATGTCGATCGGTTTGTCGAACTGGGTTGCCCGCGGCACGATGTCACTCGAACCCGCCGCCCGAATGGCGGCCACCATGCGCGGCACCGCGACGATTCGGCCGCGTTCGGCAATCTCCGCGGCAAAGTGCGCCTGCTGCAACGGCGTCACCGTGATTGGCCCTTGGCCAATTCCCATGCTGACCGTCTCGCCGGGAAACCACACCTGGTCGGCGGCGCGCTTGAAGGCGTGGCGTTTCCATTCGGGGGACGCGTACAGCCCGGGCTTCTCTCCGGGGATGTCGATCCCGGTCAGCGAACCGTAACCGAAGGTCTTCATGAACTCGTCCATGCGGTTGATGCCGAGGCGTTGGGCGACACGGAAGAAATACACGTCGCATGAATAGGAAATGGCCTCGCGCATGTTCAGGTTGCCATGCTTCTTGTCGTCGCGGTATTTGTTGCTGCTGCCCGGCAATTGGAAGAAGCCACCGCAGAACTCCTCCTGCTGCGGCGTCAAAATGTTGTATTTCTGCGCCGCCAGCGCATAGAGCGGTTTGACCGTCGACCCGGGCGGATACGCGCCACGCAGGGCGCGGTTGAGCAGCGGGATGTCGATGTTGTTCGACAGGGCGCTGTATTCGGCAACGGTCAGCCCGCGCACGAACGCGTTGGGATCGAAACCCGGCGTGCTTGCCAGCGCAATGATGTCGCCGGTCTTGGGGTCGAGGGCGACCACGGACCCGCGCTTGCCCGTCAACGCATCTTCGGCGACCTTCTGCACCCGGGCATCCATGCCGAGGATCAAATCGTCGCCCGCGATCGGCGCACGGGTATTGAGCTGGGGTGCATACTCTCCCTGCCGCTCGACCGGCCGGCCGGCCGCATTGACGAGGATTTCGCGAAATCCGGGCTGACCATGCAATTGCGCCTCATAGGCCGCCTCCACGCCGAGTTTGCCGATCAGGCTCGTTCCCGCATATTCGGCGCTGTCGATCTTCTTGAGGTCTTCCTCGTTGATCGCGCTCACGTAGCCGATCGCATGCACGCCCATTTCATTGAAGGGATAATGGCGCGCAAGCCGCGCGCGGATGTCGACACCCTGGAATTCGAAGCGATGAATCGCGAAGCGCGCCATTTCCTCCTCGTTCATCTGAATCTTGACGGGCACGCTCTCGTACACTTTGTGCGAGAAAATCGTGCGGCGTACCCCGCCGACCTCGTCGCCGCGCAGCACACCGATCCTGACCAGTTGCGCGAGGGTCGCATCGACCGCCTTGGCATCGCCCACCTGTTCGCGCACGAGTTCGAGGTTGAACGCCGGCTGGTTCTCGGCGAGCACGACGCCGTGCCGGTCGAGGATCAACCCGCGGCTCGGCGGAATGGGCTCGTTGCGGATGCGGTTACCCTGCGACAACGTCGAGTAGTAGTCGTACTTGATGACCTGCAAATAGAAGAGCCGGCCGGCAACGGCCAGCAACAAGACGGCGGCAACCACGCCGGCGACGATCCCGCGCACCAGGAACAGACGGTTTTCGGCATAATAATTCTTGATTCTCGCGGAGCGGTTGCTGTGCATTCGCCAATGGTACCCAGGCTCGTGGTGCGTGGTTCAAACACTCGGGTCGCGAGCAAGTCCGGCTATCGGTCGAGTCCTACACACGAGGGCGCAGCGGCGCGGATGACCGCGGGAGTGAGGCCTTGTTACTATATGGGTGCAAAATATCATTTTCTGAAGCGGGGAGTTCCCTAGATCATGTCCAGAATGCTGTCGCGCTCGGTGCGAACTTGGGTCGCGGGCCTATTATTGTGCGCCGCCCCGCTGTTCGTCGTTGGCCAGATCAACATATCCGTCAACATCGCCCCGCCCGAGCTGCCGGTCTACGACCAACCCCCGATTCCCGGCGATGGTTACATTTGGACGCCCGGGTACTGGGCATACGGTGACGAGGGTTACTACTGGGTCCCCGGCACCTGGGTGCAGCCGCCACAACCCGAGTTTCTCTGGACCCCGGGCTACTGGGGTTGGTCGAACGGGGCGTTCATTTTCAACGAGGGTTACTGGGGACCGCAGGTCGGATACTACGGCGGTGTGAACTACGGTTTCGGCTATGGGGGAAATGGTTGGGAGGGCGGTCGCTGGCAGGATGGACATCTCTTCTATAACCAGGCCGTGGTCAATGTCGGCACCACCCGCATCACCAATGTCTACAACCAGACCGTCATCAACAACACGACGAACGTCACGCGGGTGAGTTACAACGGCGGCCCCGGCGGGACGCGAGCGCAACCGACGCCGCAGCAGCTCACGTTCGCGCATCAAAATCACGTGGGACCGACGCCGCAGCAGCATCAACAGGTCGAGGCAGCCCGTAACGACCGGACGCTGCTGGCCAGTGTCAATCACGGTAAGCCGGCCGTGGCCGCGACGGCCAGGCCTGGGGCGTTCACGGGGGCGAACGTGGTGCCGGCCCGCGCAGCCGGCGCCGTGCATGGCAGTGGCGAGCCTGCGACGCGCAGCATCGCCGCGCCGAACCGTACCCCAACGCCGCGTCCACCGGACCGCGAGCATGCGACCGATCGACCGCAGGCGGCTGCGCGTCCCGCACCCCGCGAAGCCGCGCCGCCCCATGAGGCGCCAGTCCGAGAAGCGCCGCCCCGTGAGGCGGCCCCACGCGAAGCCGCACCACGCGAAGCCGCACCACGCGAAGCCGCACCACGCGAAGCCGCACCACGCGAGGCCGCACCGCGCGAAGCCGCGCCACGCGAGGCCGCGCCTCGGGC
>Ga0116229_10003238_pt1 | contig 26696 bp, 20 predicted proteins | sample S1TSphgellanicum_3_FD_87313 | JGI IMG/M metagenome (GOLD analysis project Ga0116229, IMG submission 87313) | Host-associated microbial communities from peat moss isolated from Minnesota, USA - S1T2_Fc - Sphagnum magellanicum MG | ecosystem: Host-associated > Plants > Peat moss > Unclassified... | reverse complement strand
TTTTATTTTTTTTTTGTTTTTTTTGTGTTTAGTTTTTTTTTTTTTTTTTTTTAATTAAATTATTTTTTTTTCCCAACTTAAGTCCATGCAAGATCCACCTTCAGGGAATTTTTTGTTTTTCAACCAAAAAAAAATTAAATTTTTTTCTTTTGGGTCAAAGTTTGCGGGACCAAAAAAACTTGCCATATTTTTTATATCATAAAACTGGAGGGAAAAATAATAATAATAATAAAAACCCTAAATCATCCATCCATTGGAAGCCTTTTATGAATGACGGACAGTTTGTGGATGAACCCCAAATGAGTTCCACCTTGGAAACCAATCCTTTATAGGATAAGGTCTTATAGGTAGGTAGGTAGGTAGGACAATAAGTGGCTACAGGTAAGCAAAGCCATGTGGAAATCTATCCAAAAGGATAGGTCCTATAGGCAAGTAGGTAGGTGGGTAGGTAGGTATGTAGGACAAAAAGTCCCTACTAGGGAAGCAAATGCATGTAGAGTCTAGATGAACAATACATTAGTATACAAGGGTTGGTGGGTTTAGGGTTTGGTGGGGTTGCTAGTGGATTAAGTAGTTGAAGCAATTTGAAGCCACTTGTGCATTATTTGAGTTTATTTAGCCTTTCTGAAAGTTTAAGAATCCTTCTATAATACATATATATTATTATTACTATTATTACTATTATCACTATTACATATTATTATAATACTTATTATACTATTATTACTATTATTACTATTATTATTTATTATTTATTATAATTATAATACATTATTTATTAATGATTTTTTGTTAATTTTGTGTTGTAGCCAAAGTGGTGATGATCCACGAAGATTTAGCTGGCTACAAGATAAATATGAAAACTGCAAAAAAGGTTTAAATATCCTTCTCTATTTTTGGCTATCTATGCAAACCATGAATAGAAAATCTGGCAATTTGTTTCTTAAATCTTAGTCAAAGTCTGCCAATTAAAAATCTCAAAAAAAAACACATGATTTTTTTTAACCACTTTTAATTTTTTTTTAAATATAGCTTTTTTGGCTAATATATAGCCAGGAAAAGAAGAAGAAGAAGGAGTGATCTCATTTATTGTTAAATCATTATAAAATCCTATAAAAAGGCAATCAAAGGTTCTGAAAAAAAAAAAAAAAATCTTTTTGAAATATCTTAAAAGATAAGTAAATTAGGCATCTGTTATTTTTACTTCATATAAATGTTGAAAATAAACAACAGCAAAGTTGATTTAGAAAATCCATAGAAATTTCCAATTTTTAAAAAAAATTATTACAAAAAAATAAAAAATAGAAAGGGTGAATACAGTAGAATCTAATTTAAAAAGTCACTATGAAATTACTTACCAAATTATAATTCTTTATTTCCCATTTAAGGAGGTTGAATTTCCATTTGCCATTTTACAAAGCTTTTTTGGGGAAAGCCACAAAATTTAATTAATTAATTAATTAATTATTTGACTAATCAGCTTCCATTCGATTATGAAGGATTTCAACATTCAACCAGTGTTGGGCAAGTCTCTTCTTTTCAAGAAAAGAACCGGCGGGTAAGTTTCAGGGTATATGGACCTTTGACGGGTAGAACCATATAACATGTTTGGACCCTTCATCGGGGTTCTGAAAAATCACAGAACCGGGTCAAAGAACCTTTACCATAACCTGCCCGTTCCTTTGCCAGTTCTTTTACGAAATGCCCTTCACCCTCCGTTTCTTAGGGTGAACATGATTGTCACTCATATGAGAGAGACCATGCCCTTCACCCTCAGTTTCATAGGGTCAGCATTGTTGTCACTGGAGACAGATTCTGTGCTTTTCCCTCAGCTTCATAGGGTGGACATAATTGTCACTCAAAGAGAGATTCTGCCCTTCACACTCTATTTCATAGGGTCAACATAATTGTCACTCAAGAGAGATTCTGCCCTTCGCCCTCGGTTTCTTAGGGTCAACAGAACTGTCACTCAGGAGAGATTCCACCCTGCACCCTCAGTTCCTCAGGGTTGAACTGCTCTTTTCAATTGCATATATGATTCTGGCACCGAAAACACCATAAGATCTAGCAAACCAGTCTACAAAGTACCAAATTATGTGGCAGAATCTTTCCCCAAGTGCCAATTACGTCAGATAATGACCATTAGTCAGATCCAGTTCATGGCCACCCCGCAGCTCCGCCAGATCCTCCCAATGTCCAAAGGATTACAGATATCAGATTACAAAGTTGCATTGCATCTCCACACCACAGAGAATATCAGGTGAAGGATTGTAGACCTGATGAGTTTCAATGTCTGTCTTGCATCTCCCATCACAGCATACATAGTTAAGTTCATAGCAAGGATGCTTCTCAGAGCAAATAAAGAACTGGATTTGAGTTCCAAAGGTCAACATTCTGCACACAATGAATATAAAGACAGTTCAAATGAATAGAAGATGGGGACTCCATTTGTTGAGAGAAAGTGTCAATGTACAATTCTATGGGCTTGTTTAGATTGGAAGGTTTCTTCTCCATACTTGGCATGTGATTTGGAATTGCAGCTATGGGTACTGGAACTGGGGTGGTTATTGAGAGAGTATAGGGGGGAAGCCTCTATTGTGTAATGGAAACACTCAGAAGAGGCGGAATAATGAATGGACAGCTTCCTATTTTTTTTGCTTATGAGCGACCATGTATTGGTAACAAAGGAATCCATGTCAAGCTGTTGATGAAGATAATGCTTTGCTCTTTCTCTTTTGTACATTTCTTTCATTTCCACAGACCAAAGAATAAATCAGGGAGTGGGTTCTTTCTCTTTCTCTATATGGTTGGTCCAACTGACAGGGCTCATTGTAACTGTGTTTCCACAAGATCCCTGTCCCAGAGTGGAAATGCAACTTAGCAATTGATGAACATGATCTGCCCATCCATGCCCATGCAACAGGCAATGTCTGCTCCATTGCTGCCTGCCAGCATGCACATGATGGCCAGCAGATACCGAGGACTTCAGTTAATGCTGCTGAATTCAGGTGAACCTAGGAAACCATATAAACAATAACTGTTGAGATACCCACATGCAAATTACTGTGTAGTGAAGCAAAGATACAGACCTTGTGTTACAATCCATTCCTGCACAATGTGCACTTACTTCTCCAAGCAAGTGCTCCAGTCCCCATGTCCAGGAGCAAACCACTATGGGTCTGAAACCTGAACAACAAAAATTCACCCAGAGACAACATCCTCTTATTTTATCCACTGATGAAATGAAATCCACAGATACATATACTATCCAGCAATGTGTTTGGCATGAAGTGTGCAATCTGCAGCAACATTGTACCTTCTTGTATAGATGGGCATAAGTTTTTGAGTGTTTTCTTTCGTTACCCAAGTGACAAGCAGCTACAGCTTTCTTTCCAATTTGCATTTACTGCTATATCATATCCAAAGCCGACAGGGAAAGGATCAGACCTGTGTTCGAATGTGTACTTCAAGAGGTCCGCCATCAGGACCCCTTACAGCTGTATGGAGAGACTGCAAGTGATACCAAAAATTTCAATCAGTTATGCAAGTCAGACTCACAAAGTAGTGATATGGTTCTTCCTATAGTTACATTCCACAGTTGCTGAATTATGATTTAGGAAGGTTTCTGCAACAAAGAAATAGCAGCCAGTAGAAGGAATACAAAAGGAGACACCTGATAACCACTTTGCATGTAATTGGGCACAATACCAAACAGGTTTGATCAGTACCTGTCGACAATTCTCAGAAGATTGTAGCAACCACATGCAGCTTACTTACCCCCACCATCTCCCACCACCAAACACAATTTCCATGTATCATAACACTTGATCCACTCCTAGCCCTTTCCTTCACATCTGCACCCTCTCGGCTTCTTAATACATGACCAAGAGCAAGAACAGACTCTGTTATGCAATGAAAGTCATAAACAAATTACCCACAAGATACCCGATTTGAAAGTGAGCAAGAAAAGCAGATGAAAGTATGCTGGCCTCATGCTGCATCATATGATTTCAGAACATCAGGTGTGAAAAACATCTCTGTAATTGACAAGGCATATGCGCTAGGAAAATGTGGCAGACAAGAAAAAGTGTTCATTTCCACATACAATACACATTTGGAGAAAGGAAAAAAGCATGATGTTCACCTTGCAATGTGTGCTCAACTTTCTCTTCATCATCTTCTGGGCCATGTTTTCACTCCAGCTCTTGCTCCAGCTGCTCCCCATACAAAAGAGCATGTCACTTAGCCCACTTGGTGATTCTCCACAAGTGCCTCCGGTCCTTGTGTGGGCTCCAGATGGCTGCCAGCTCAGCCCTTAACTGATGGAAAGTTTGTGGCTGCAAAAGTGCACACACAAGGTTCCTCTCAGCTCAAGTACTTTTCTTCAGAAAGATTGACCATTTCAAGGAACTCCTGCATGCTATCCCTGAGACTCCATCTACTTTTTTCACAATGTGAGCTGGCTTGTATCCTATGGGACTTGCCAGAGAAAAGACTCACATGTAAAAACAGCAAAACAAAGAGTTTAGGGTTCACAAAGCTTTCACAGCACAAACTCTCAACCATGATGCCAATGAACACCACATGGCAAGAGTCTCTTGTGCCACAGCACAAGCCTTGGATGCTGGCAAAAGCATAGCTGTATATTACATTGTACAGTCAAAAGAACAGAGATCAGAAGCCAGCAGTTGTAGAAACATGAGACAATATGATTAGCCATCCACTGACAACTGCACTCTGTTTGTTGCTTCTGTGCTTGAATAACCTCTGCACACTCATGTTTCTGTCTCTGGTTTTCAGTGGTATTAATGCAGATTTGAGCTTTTGAGGTTATACTTTTCTTGGTCCATTGGCTAGACTAACATTTTAGGACGTCCAAACACAGACCCTAAACCCTAAACCCTAAACAGCAGAATGGTGACAGATCTCAAGTCCACATTCAGCAAGGACCTGGTAACATGGATCATATGAATGACTTGAATCCTACAAACCGCTGAATCACCATCTCCACAGCAGGTGATGCATTATCCATGACACAGCATGCACAAACAGACTAACCTCTGCAGGACTGAGGCCATTTATCATCCCTTGTGCTACAATTCTCCTATGCCATTGTAGAAGCTGCCACAAAACCACATCAACTTCACACACAGCCTTTCAACTTGTTGGTCATTGGAATTTGAGAGAAGCAACCCAAGAAGGATTTCAAAGGGAGCAGACATATATAACATACCCATTTCCCCATGAGCTGGAATCAAGGCTGCAAGGATCTTACCAGTGTGGATACACAATGTGTGATATAAGGTTTGCCAGTTTTTCTCATCTGCCCTGCATGTGCTTCATCTTGCAAGGTTTAGAGGCAATTCATTCCAATTTCATTTACGTTGCATGTTAAATTTATTGACTTCATTATGAGTGAAGACAATTTGCATATGTGTAGGATTTGGGATATAGTTTTGGATGGATCGGAGTAATTCACTCACCCCCCACTTGTCAATTTGGTTTTTGGCTTCACCTTGAGGGAAGAAACTTTGCTTTGGTGTAAGGGTGATGCCACATGATTTGCAATCACTTGGAGGTTCCTCACTAGAGTTAGTACCTAGGTTTTGCCTCTTCAAGGTAGCAAGTAGATCAAAAGCCAAATTTGACTACCACACACAATAAGTAGTGGCCAAGTGCAAAAGTATGTTACGTTAGGGTCTTTAAGAAGACATCAACAAACAATACCACAAGAGAAATAAGCAAACTTTGACAAAGAAAGGATTTTTTGTTGATCATTGCTCCTTGGTCTACTACAAAACTTAAAAGATCGATCTTCAAGTGCAGAAATTTGTGATTGCTTTATTGTTTCAATTATCTTTATTTGTCACATTGATACATATCCATAATCCGAGAAGCAAGCGTTTTGTTACACTTTCAACAAGTCTCTTATAAGATTCTTTCAATCCAAGGACTCCAAATTTTTTGCAAAAGTTGACCATAAATCTTGTGGGTTCATGTCATGTAATAAGGATTTTTCAATCATAATCTTTTGGGGTCATTCAATGAGTGAGAATTCAAATTACAAATGCAATTGAGCTAAGTACCATTTGAGTTTAGTTTTGCACCACTATTACAAAACCATGATTCAAACATATGTGGTGCAATTCCTATTGAAAATAGATTACGAACTAAACATCATATGCAAATGATTGTTAACTTGTATGGAATTGGAGTGTCAACTAATCAACAAATAAAACAATTCATTTCTATCGTGAAAAGAATTTGCAAATGAATTTGAATCACTTCATGACATACCATATGTTGTGGGTGTAATAGATGAATCACACATACCAATTATTGCACCAAAATTCCATGTTGTAGGCTATTACAATAGGAAGGGCTTTCATTTTGTCCTTTCTACACAACATTGTTATGAACAAATTTATGTTTGAAGGTTTTGATATCAATCGGGCTAGCTCAATGCATGATGTGAAAGTGTGGGGACACATTGTTAACTAAATATACATTTCTAAAAGACGTACACAAAAATCTCATTATTTTTATGCATGCATGTTCAAATTAAACACAATGTATAGATTGAAATTCAAAAGATAACAAGACAAACTTTCCTACATGTTATTACAAATGAACAAGAATACAAAAGACTCAAACTCATTTCTTTATATATGCTACATAATTCTTATTAATAATTAATAATTACTTAACTAAGCAAGAATTAAATATTAATTTATAACGAGTTAGTTAATATTTATACAAAATTTGACTTAACAATTAAAAAGTTCATATTTATAATTATTAAATATTAGTTGTTTAATATTTATAAAAGTTCTATATTAACATTTACAAAAGTATGATTAACATTACCCCTTTTTTAATCAAGATTGTGTTCTCATAAGTCCACGGGGAAAAAAAAATCTAAAAACTAACAATACGTATAGTCTAAAAATATTCATCTGATACCAATTCTAGGCTTTGCAATTCCATCCAAATGAATGTAGGAAAAAAAAAATTGACTATGGATATGATCTATCCTTGTGATTCTTCTATGGATTTCTTGTGAATTTCCTTTAGTCTCTTGTGGATTTGTTCTCAATTATGGTGTCACTATGGTTGTTGTATGGTTTGAAATTGGGATTTTAGGTATATACTAAAAAAAACATTATCTCATGTGTGGATCATGCATTGGTGCCTTAGCAAGTATGTGCCGTGTGCAGTAAGGATCATGTAACATAGATGAGAATGGATATGCATTAACTACAACAAGCATCTATTGCGGTAGATTTGCTACAACAATCTTAACTTGTAGTTTACAATTCCTACCAAGCTACATTGAAATTATGAACCCTATGAACATCTAGCCATCATGAAACTATTTGCATGGGTAATTTTATGCTTCAGGCAAGCACTTAGGTACATTCAATAGTTGATTGAGTTGCATATTCACAAAATCATTGTTTGAACTTTTTGGTGTGTTAATGTGCACATCCTTGGAACCACCACATAATTCACCTAGTTTCTCACCATGCACATCCACATAACCGTTGATTAATACACTCTATGAACATGATCGATTTTACACTTTAGTTATGTATTCATCCTAATGTGGTTTAACATGCTTCGAAATTGAATCAAGAGGAACCTCATATTCATGTTTGTCAACACCAATTTTGAAAGGTGTAGATACTTTGTGTGCATTAGTTTGTGTTGTTTATGTATTTGTTTCTTGAAAAAGGCAATTGGTAAAGACAATGGTGCCATATGCACCTTATGATGACCAAGCTCTTGTGGTAATTTAATTGGCATTGGTTCACTTGCATCAATGTATGCTCATATAGTAATGAACATATCGTTAATTACATGGTCATCCTTTATGCTGACACAACATTGTGTCATTGCAAGATGATGACCATTATTGCATAATATTTTCAAAACCCCATAAGCCAATAATGTGGAATGTTTAGAAAGTACTTATACAAGTAGTTTTTAAGATCCAAGATCTTGTAAAGACATTTGCAAACATAGAAAAAATGTAGAATTGTCTTTAGTTAGTAGATCAACATGTCTTCTATGGATTTGAATCGCTTTCTATCAATTTTGAGAATTGACACAAGTGATATATGCCTCCTTTATCTGTGCTACTATAATTATAGCCCTTTCCTTTAGTGCACATAAACAAGGAAATATGTAGGAATGATAAAGGTGTTAATTCTCTTAAGCCATGTTTTTCTATGATTGTCAACAATGGCATTGGTAATTGTTAAGGAATTCAATTTTGGTTTGAAATACACCTATTGTTGTTTTTTTTCGCAAGTTTTTTTGGTCACATTTGCTTTAGTAATGTTGTAGCTAAGCACTCTTCATCAAGTTTTTAAAATCTTGTAACTAGAATCAAAACATACTAAATCCATTTTAAAACAAAAAAATGATATTAAACAAAAATTTCTCTAATCTTGAAACACCATCCTTACATCAATTAAAAAAAATTAACCAATTTTTCCCTCTTAAAACTTGGATGTACAATCCTTAGATCAGAATTATTTTGTTTAACTCTTTATTTCCATGATCAAAACTTCAAGAATTACATTAAAAAATCCCTCTTTATAAAATAAATATAAATGGAAAAACTTCAAGTCCAAAAAATGGTGGAAAAAATTACAAATGTATAGGGTTTCCTATAGTTCTTTAATTTTGACCACTGTTCCCATGGAGATAAACAAAACTTTGAATCCTAGCCCAAAAGATGGTCACCAAATGTTCATAAACAAAGTATACACTTCTAAAAGACATATATACAAGAACCTCATTATTCCTATGTGTGCATTTTCAAACTAGAAATAATGTATAGATTCAAATTCAAAAGATAACAATGTAAACTCTCATGCATTATTACAAATGAACAAGAATACAATAGATTCAAACTCACCTCCTTATATAGGCTAGGTGGTTCTTACTAGTAATTATAATAATTATTTAACACTAATTCAAATATGGAGCACTAATTAACAACTAAAGTAATTATACCTAACTATGTAGGAAGTAATGTAATAGTTATTAACTAGTTAATTAACATTTATAAAATTAAATTGTACAAAGGTCAAATAACAATAACAATAATAAAATATTAATTATTTAACATTTATTGAAATTATATATTAGCACTTACAGAAGTATGGTTAACAAGCTTGAACGTTGTTATTAGGTTCTTCACATTGTGTTTTTTTCTTTTGCATTTTAGAATTTTTATATTTCTTTTGCAAATTTTTTTACTAATCGATTTATTTTTGGGTCTTCGCTTGGAATTATTATTATTAATATATTTTATTTACTCTATCAAAGTGTTATAAAAGCTTAAATTGGTTTGATTGTAAATTAATTGAAATTCTTGTAAATAATTCAGATTGATCATATTATCTTTTTAAAAAAATTCACCAATATTTTGTAGGCAAAAAAGGAGGATATGTGAGCTCCTTAAATCAAATGTAGTAAAAAAAATATAAAAAGTTTAAGATACCGACCAAGTCTTGTAATAATTTTCTAAGATTTGGGCCAAATGTAGGCATCATTGGTATTCTTATTTTTTCATATTTGCAACAAAGTTATTTGAATTCTTTGAAATAGTGATCAAGTTCCAAACTTTTGAATATTCTTTTCATTTTAAGAACTTGATGGTATTTATCATGTAGGTTTTAGGCCATGGCTACAACTATTTGGGCATTTGTTAATTCTTTTTTTAACTTTTCAATTTTAATTATCTTTTTTCACATTTGCCAAGGAAACTATCAATTTGTCAACACTCAACCTGTAAAGAAATTGAGCAAGTGTAGCAAAGTTCTTGTCAAATTTAAAAATCACCAACAACCACCTTTTGTTGCCAAGTTACTTTCAATTTTGTAGTAACTTCCTCAATGTTGTGAACTATATAGTTTTTTAAGAAAATTATGTCTGATTTTAATTGCCACCCTTTTCTATTCCACATTTATTTTCAATTTTTTAAAAAACAATTTTTATTTTGTGAAATGTAATCTCTTTTTTTAAATTTTATGTAGGACAATAGTCTTCATTTTTGATTCAATTAGTGTGTAATCTCAAAACTAACAATGTTTATTAGCATAAAAACTAACATGAAAATATTATTTCTTTCAAATTTCACACACAAATTTGATAATTAAAAATCTCTCACACCTTCAAAGAATGGATACATCGTTATATTGTATTCAAAATGCTTGCGATTAATACATAATGAAGTTTCTAAATTGAAATACCTTTGCAAATGATATAATGCCATATTTGAAATGAATGGATCACACAACCTTCACCAATCTAGTCTTGACATAGACTTTGTTTTTTTTGTTTGTTGACAATGGACACATTTGAAAAAATTTGATACAAAACCTAAAAGAAGTTATGATTGAAGGATTTGTAGCCAATAAATGTATTTTTCAACATTCATTTCATTGCAAAAGGATAAAAACTTGAAAAAAATTTCATGATTTGTTGATTTTTTTGCTTTCATTTTTGTTTAGTGCCATTGTTAGTAATTATTTTGTTACACACAAAAGGATATGGTAGTAAAATATTCATCATAATTTTGCATCACAATTGAAAGTATGTTAAGAAAATAACATTATTTGAAGCATGCAATGGAAATTCTATTTCTAGTATTGGATAAATGATTTGTTAAAAGTGGGAGAATGGTTATGAATCATGACAATGTCACTAAGTAACCTTTGATTAATCATTAATTTTAATTTTCCACTCCAAAACTTTTGGTTTTGATTCCACATTTAATTAGAATTGGAGTTCAATTTTGGGTATGGTTTCGTAAATAGAATTTTGAATCCAAAACTTAAACATGGTTTTGATTTCAAAAGTCAAGCTCAATTTTGTTCTTATTAATTTGAATTAAAACTTGTTATTGTTACCTTTTGTAAAACATTTGTTTTTCCTATAATACAACAATGTATAAATTATGCATTTTCAATTAAAAGAATTGCAAGTATAATTTTCTCCATTTGATTTTTCTTTTTGATTCTAGGTCATTGTAATAATTTTAGTTACTTGTTTTCTTCATTAGTTGCAAAATCAATTTGAGTTCCAATAACACATGTGATCAACTTGCAATATGTTGTGATGTTTTATTCAACTGATTGAATTTGAACTTATTATAATGCAAACAATTAAAAAATTATTTGTATTTTTTCTCTTTTTAATATAAGATGTTAATATAACTTTATTAACATCATGTATTTGAACATCATTAAATATTTCACACATCCAACATGAAGTTATTTTTCATCCCCGCCTATAAACATGATAAAATGCATGCATTAGAATATTAAAAAGGAAAAAATGTTAATGATTCAACACTTGGCAAATCATTACAATTAACCAATAAAAAACACTTATTATTATCAATACCCTTGTACATTGCTTATTAACACAAATTTGTGAACCTATTATCAAGGGGGGAAAAAAATATACATGTGACAACAATTTATGGATTTGACAAACAAGGAATTTCGTAATGATGCAAATTAAGCTTGAAATAGATTAAGAATACAATGGTCACAACTTGTCTTGGCAAGATTGAAGGGTGGTGCCTTTGCATTAGAAGAAATATGAGATTTTGTAATCATTTTATTTATGACTACATGCAACTAAATGTTATTTACTACTAGTTTTAATCATTTTTGCAATTATTTGTTATGTTTGCGACTACATCACAATGAGTTCATGATTTTTTTTCATTCTTCCAAGAGGATAACTTTTTGTTTGGTTTTCATCCAAGAAACACCATGTATGTCTCATTAATTACAAATGTGACCAAAATGAATATATTGCACTATGAATATATTAGGTTTTATAAAAAATATTATAATGATATTAGGGCATATTAAAATGTGCAAGTGTATAATGGGTGTATTTAAATCATTTGTAACTTTTTTAAAAAATATATTAAATATATGAATCATACATAAAGGTATATATGTACATTTTGTGTATATTAAAATTTTATTTAAAAGATAAATGAAATATATTAAGGCCATATTATAATGTATCAAATGTTTATTATACCTACTAAAAGTATTATTTTATTATTATTAAATATTTCCTATTATAGTTAATAATAGTTGTAGCAAATGAAATAATATTAAAAAGAGTAAAACAAACATATAATAATAATAGATTTAAAATTTAAATAATAAGATTATAAATTATAATAAAATTAAATATGAATATTGTTACTGATATTCTTATAATAATTAACTTTATTATCTATTAACTATTATTACATATAATAGTTAGTATATTTAGTATAATTAGTAGATGAACTAAAATAATATACCTAAACAATATAACATAGGCATTAGGGTTTAAGGTTATGTACATTGTGTGTGGTTATAAAAAATGAAAATTTTGGAAACATAATGCAATGGACATTATGTCAACAAAAATTTCATTTATTATTTTTTTGACCTTTCAAATTTGAATTTTTTTCTTTCAAATTATTAAAAAGGTGTAAAGATATATTGTAATTGAATTTAATACCTATATTTAACCTTATTGTAAATTATTTAATTATAATTCAATAACATTTAGGTTTGAAAGTAAAAAAAAATGTATTCAGATCATGATACTATCAATTGAATTTCACTATGGATAAAAACAAATAATTTGTGTGTGTGGTTATTAATTCTATTATTCATCTTTTAAAAAATGAGACAATTTAGTTTACAAAGTAGAATAATTTTCATAATTAATTAATTTTTATGTTATGGATTCTAATGATAATTAATGTTCATTGTCATGTTTGACTTGTAGGCAAAATGTCTAGTGTGACGACCAGTTTATGTAAATATTGAATCACAACATTCAAACTTCCTAATAATTTTCCCATGTTCAATAAATAGCAACAAAACTTTCATTTTCAATTGAGCACACAAATGTACAATACATACATTCATGCATTTAGTTTCATACTTGGTACGAGGACAAAAACCATATCATGGTTCTCTCGCAAGCTTGTTAGTTTAGAAAACTTCTTTAGATTAATTCTCCCCTAGGGACATGGTACCAACATATTGAGTCCCATTTGCAATTCCCCTTACTATTAATCCCAAGTGTCATGTGTACACCAAACACATGCTACCCTTCATTTGGGAAAAGGAGTGAAAGGGTTAAGCATCTAAAGAAGTGGTGTTATGGCACTGTTGGACTGAAGAGATCTAGCAAATATCTTCACACCACAACGACTGCCAAAGGACAAACATCCTTGGTGCCAAATAGCAACAGGAGCTAAGGGAAAGCTTGAGGAATATATAGAGGAAAAATACAATATCTAGCTTGTCAACTTAGTGGGAATATTATAATTATTGAATTAGATCAGTTAGATCTAGATACACATATTTATAAGGGCAGATATGAATAGTTTAACACCCGCCTCTTTATATCTTTAGCTGAAGAGAACAATTGACAGGTTTTAAAAAAAGAGAAAGAAAACCATGAAACTGTAACAAAATATGTATAGATATATATATAGTCATGGTTTGACCGTTCCATGCTTGCAATGTGTTGCTAACAAAAGTCTCTACACAGTGCAACTTCAAAGGCTGCGCATCAAAATACTCAACTATGGATTCCCCCCCCACTTGCACCAACTTAGAATACTTACATAACCCAGCAGGACTCAAGAAGCTTGAGGACTAGCAATTTAGTAACTGCAAAAAGTCAGATTTTGGCAATGGATTATGAAAAACAAAATGCCTGTAAAATTGAACCCATCAGGTGAAGGCCCAGTGGTAAGGTTGAAGTCTTGGTTTCAAACCTGTAGGGCCTGTCATTTGCTTTCATGGCAAGGGCTTAGAGAGAGGATTGCAGCTTTCCTTGGAGAAGGAAATAAAGCCAGTGTAACACTGGTATGGTTGAATCACATAATGGTATGGTTCAGCGCATACTGGTTCCTCTTAGTTTTGAGTGTTAGCTGTGTGTTGACATCTGAAAACTCTTGAGTTCACTGTCTATACCCTGCACTGTACCACAAGAAAACACAACATCAAACCTCACAGATTTCCATAACCCATGGCACAACCATCAATCAATCATATATATATTACCAGCTTATAGGTTCAAGGGATAACTGAATTTCAAAAAAGGGGAAGGATTCAGTGACAACAATGTTTGAGTAAATTTGGTTGACACTATAAGATGATGTGCACAAGAGTGCACAATGGCCCTGGTATGTGCATGTGCATACCTGTTGGCATCGGTTGTGATACAGCCAGTAATGGCTTTCCCACTGGATTCACCCTAATCCTGCAAGATTTTCAGAATACATAGCATGAAATACCTACTGGAAAATACAAAAGAAAAGCTAACCAGTTTGCACTTGTACCTTTTTCATCTCATAGGAAGCAGTTTCACCTTCAGTCCACAAAAAATTCCCTACAACACTTCTCTTGGAGATAAGTCACCCAAAGAACCAAACAGGCTAGAAATAACTTCAAGAACTTTCTGGTGACAAATCTTACTTGTTGTGAATGTTAACATACTCATCTGTTTCATCCAGGATTTCCTCCTGCAACAAATCACCCAAAAAAATTCACAACTTCAGATCACAGAATAACCATAGATACCAGAATGCTGAATTCACCAGCAGTAATGATACAAATTAGACATGAGAGCATTTGCAGTTAAACAACACCAAGTTTTCCTATATGCACAAGAATCAATAGTCATGAGATCTCAGCAAGTTTCACTAACTTGAATCCAGTTTAGCAGGCAGGATTCACTAACCTGCAAGAGCTCCTCAATGAGATCCTCCATAGTTATAATTCCAATCACTTCCTCATCATTTGGAAAGCTTGTCAGTGTTTCATCTCCTATCTCCAACACATTCCTAGTTCCAGTTTGCTCCCACTTTTTGGTGCGCTGGCTGAGAAAATGGCCAGCTGCACTGCCTTCCTCTGACTTAATGACTGGAGCTGTGCTGAAGGGAGTGGTAGAATTTGCTGATGTAACATCTTTAGGCAAAAGACCACCATGATCACTGATTACTCCTTGATTTTCTACCTGTATCCTTTGCACTGTACCTTTTCCACAACCATAAAACAAGCATTAGAGAGAAGCATGAGCCATCAAAAGTCAGACATACAACTACTTTGCCCAGCTGAAACCAAAAGATAATTTGGAAAATCTTTTCAACAGCAGATCCAAAAGTCTGTGACTTGTTTTCACCAATAATAACAGAATGTGGCTCATAGGTATGACCAGATACCCTTACAAGAGTTGGAATCAAAGTTCCTTGGTGGGTGTTTTTGGCTGCCAAGTCTTCGATCCAGCTTTGAATGCTCCCAATTTTGCTTTAAAGAATCAGCCTTCTCTTTGTTATATTTCACAACAACAGCCATGTGACTGTGTCCTTTCTGAAAATCATTCAGGATGTCATACAGAGGTGCCCCCTCAGGAACCCTGATCAATTCACACAAAAACCTATAAATGGATGCACACATCTAGAGCTGGAATTTTATTAACACCAGTGTGCCATGGGTAAGGTTGATGCTGAGAAGCATCAACCACATTACATTTGGTAAGCATTCCAGATGAATCATTCATAAAGGGAACATTTTTATGCTAAATCATGACATGTACTTCACAGAACAGCCCCATTTGGGAATTCTGCAAGTACTTCATTCCCACCCAAAATCATTCACAGTCCCAAACTCCTCAGATTGTTTCCACAGTAACAGGTGATTTGAAATGAGCAGGTTAGATACTGCTAGTCTGAAATCCAAATCTATGGTTTGACAGATATATCATTGCAAATTATGCCCTACTTGATAAATAATTCACTGTGCCAGACGGAGCTCTCAGACTCTCAATCCATGGATTTCACTTCGACATTGAGTAAACAAGTTCTAGGAGATTTGTGAAGTTTCTAATTCAGGGTCTGAGATAACTAACTCTCAAAGTTGTATACTGTACACAACTCATTGTTTGCAAAGCTTACAAAGTTGAATCCAATATGTTAACTCCTACTACCAGTCATTCCACCCAGGAAAGAGCAGTCACGTGGAGAAGCCTGTGCACTACACTGTTTCTTTGGTGGTCCCAAAAGATGTCCAAAACCTGACAGGGCCTAGGACCTACATGGAACTGGCAATAGGGATTCCATCTGTTTCCAATTCCTCATCCAAAGTACTCAAAACTCTCAAGGAATTGTTCTTACTAGAGTCCAATTGGCTCTTATAGAAGATGCAAAAAATTGGTTAGAGATGCTACCTGGGAATCTTTCGAATTGTGCAGTTTCGTACAGGCGTCTCGTCTTGAGGATGAAGAGTCAGCAAATTCTTGACCTGGAAGTGCACCACAAGAAAGTCTTTTTCCAGTCAAAACGAAACATCTGCAAATACCTGCATTTCAAGCTCAAAATATCCCAAACTTTGCAAGGCAGAAGCTCAGATGGCCCTTAGATTGATTGATACAGATCTACATTGCTAACAGCCCATAAGGGCGAACAACAAAGCACCTTCCTTCTACTTCTTTATCAAGGAGTTGGATGGTGGCCACCCACTTTGTACATCTTAATTGCTGTACACATCTAGTAAAGTTATGATGTACATTTTTAACACATGTATCCTTGCCAAGGCATAACTGGTCCCAAATCAACTAAGAATTTCTCATTGCAGATGGGAAAGGATAATACCCTACCAGAATAAGGCCAACTATATTAGTCACACTTCCTGCATACACTGGAATCCGACTGTGGCCCTTTTCCATTATCATCTGCATCGTTGCACTGCAATATACCAAAAGCTGGAATTAGAGAGCAAGTTTGTACAAAAAGCACTTGAAACCTGCATTTAATTTATGTTGCAGAATGCCTCATGAATTTCTTCTTTTTGAAAAGAAAGACAACCTTCCCTGCAAAATATGTATGCCTCACAGGACCAGGGAGGACTAAGACTTGAGTCATCACACTATAGCCAAGTGCTGTATTGACACATTATTGAGCCAAACATGCTGGTGTATTAGCTTCTTCTAGGTGTCTGTTTCCATCATAGGTAAAGATTATCTGCAAGAGACTTCTCTTGGCTGCATTGAAAGCCATGCCCCATTCCCCACCTGGTGGCATGGTAGTTTTATCCTCAACTTTCTACTAACCTGATGACCCAGGAAATACAATGAAACTGCATACCCACCACCTGAGAAGCTAGTTTCCATACCCAAGTTGACCAGTCTTGTGACCTACTTCAACAAACCTTACTAGCAGATGGAGGATGCAATGGATTTACTTTTGATTGGAACAAGTGGTTATCTAATGTAAACCACTGCCAGCCAGTTTCACACCAGTAAACATAATAGGGCCTGGAAAGTAAATGGTAAAGACCTCACCCACAACTGAACATGCCAAGGACATAGTGTGCAACATTAGCAACTGTGGGCATACAACGGGCAATGTGTCACGTGACAAAAAGTCTCCATGTGTTTCTGAGAAATTAATTTGAGGCAGGCCATGAAAGATTACATACAGGTCTAGTTTTGCATTCACATCCAGTGCAAATACATCTTTAATAGGAGTCATCGCTTGAGAAGCTGTCTTCTCCGTCAACTCCAAAGCTCCAGCAATAATTGTAGTCTCATCATTTGTCAATTCTCCACCTTTTCCAGCCTGCAATTAAACTGATCAATTGATGTACTGATTGCCTTGTCTTGCACTTAACATTACCTTCCTAGATGCAATAAACTCAATTCAAGATCTGCATTATGATACAGCAGATCATCGTACACAATTTCCAAAATAAGTGTAATTCCTCCCCTGCTGTCAAAATATACACCTTGATAATATTAAACACTTGAACCTCTGATGTCTGACTTCAAAGTTTATTTACCCACTATCAAGAACCCTTTGTATAATTACTCTCTGAGCCAGCCTGAATAAAAATTGTGAGATGGGTAACAAATTACAGACCAAACAAAAAAGACCATAACAGTAATAGGAGGAAGAGAAGAGAAATAGCCAACTCAAAAGTACAGAAAAGCACAAAAACTGAGAGTGAACACTAGCAATGATCTCTCACATCTTCCCTCAAGAGAAACATGTATGGTAGTGACTAACTACTATAACTACCCCAGCAAATTCGTTAGTTCCCAACAGTAGGTATAGGCCAATGTCATACATCAGTCTACAAACTGAGTTTTGTCAAACCCTAAAATAAAGATAGAGATCTGAGCTGTGATGATGGCTAGCACACACACATAACAGCAATGAAAGGCCAAAAAGAAACCAATAAGAGAAGGGACCGAAAGAATAAAGGGGAAAATTGAAAAATACAAAGAAAGAGGAAGAGAGAAAACAAAAACTGGATGAAATGACTTTAGAACAGAGTGGACCTCCTTCAAAAGCTCCACACTTAGAATTGTGGCTCCCTACTTCTTTGATGTTTGACAACCAGTCTTCAAGGGAATCATGTTGACACCTGCATATTTAGGCTGGGAATATGCATCAATTGAGCTTAGCTTCCCCTTGCCCTCTACCTAAACAAACCTAAAGTTGAGTGATGTCCTTCAAACCTGAACAAGTCTGAAACTACAAGGGTTAACACTTCAAAGTTGCTTGTTGCTAGAACTTTCATGCTAGCTTTAATTGGTAGGTGAATCTGACTTTCTTTAAATTCAAAATCGAGGGATTCAAGAATTTGATGGCATCAAGGGTTGCTGAGGAGGCTTTCAGAATCTGCTACTTTGCAATGGGAACATTTGCTTTATGTAACTTGGTAACTTATGTTATTGATCACAGGAAAAACAGCTTAGTAAAAAATTTGTGAAACTCTGTGAGAGAAATTGAATTAGCAGTGCTTATAAAACTAGGGGTTTTGATGGAGTCTTTGTAAAATTTCCAAGCAACACAAAGAAAAGAAAACAATTTTTTGCCCACCAAAAGACAAAATGGCCTCTCCTTTAAAATTAGTGGCCTATTCAAGTGTTCAACCAAGCACTGCAATTCCAGAATGCACAATGGCATGAAGAACTGAAGGGAGCATGAGGGCATTCTCACCGCATTCCCATGCAGGTCCACTAAAGTCTTTAGCTCAGCCCGACGGAAAAGAGGGTCATGACCTTTTCCAAGAATCAAATCCAAGAGCTGCAAAAGTGTGAAAAATGCTGATCAGTCCTCTCTGCCAATGAGTGTCTAAACAGAGTTTATTTCCAAAGATCAACTGAATACATAAAAAGTACTATCCTCAACAAACATCAAGTGGATCACAGATAATTCACCAGGCAATCCAACTTGTCACTACAGAAACATTGAGAGTCATCAGCAGGAACTTATGCCAAATCACCAAAACTGTTGGCTTGAAACTACAGGCAAAGGGTGGTATAACAGTCACACACTACTGCATAAAAGCAGAACAACCAAAACAGTCTACATGCAACCCCTGTTGATTCTCCAAATTCCTATGTGTCACTTTGGGTCAAAAGTCAGAGCAAATCCTTACCTTGCTGATTGGAAAGGCAACTGGGAAGAATATAACAAGGAGTACACGGACCACTGGTGCCATAGCTGCACCGACTGCTAACCCAAATCTGGAGCAAATTGCTTGGGGTGCAATCTAACCTCATCCCCACACAGCAAAGACAATTCCTTCAACCAAGTGGTCGCTTAGAGAGTTATAAAGTATGCCAGAAAGATACAGACAGTTGAAAAGTAGACACATGGACACAATGTATACTTAAGTCCCAATATATTGAATATGCCTCCCAGAAATCCCAGCTTGAGGGCAGTACCCAGGCTGAGACCCCTTGGCCATCAATCTAAGGGCAAACACTATGAACAATCTCCATTGGTGAGAGATTCTTAGTTACATTAGCTCCAGCTGGAAAAATCAGTTGGAGGTAATGCACCTGCCATGCTTCACAGACCAGTTAGCATTTTCACATGCTAGTTATCTCATCAAAGCTCTACGTCCAGAACAACTCCCCGAACTGCATGATTCATTTATAATAACCTCAACAGTCCTCCATTTATCGAAATTTTCCTGCACATTTTAGAACATTGTATCCAAACTCCAAAGGTATGAATAACATGTATCAATTCCTATTGGCAGGAGGAAAAACTGAACTTGCCTCCCCAAACATGAGAATCAAGGTGACTGAAATGAGGATTGCACCCCATGTGTTCACAATTGCATCCAGAAATATAGGTAGTGCCTGAAATTAAACAATGGGATGAGCAGAATATCAGAGAACTTGTTGCAGTCAAAGCCTACACCAAAAACCTCAACCACATGCTCCCTCAGGGCAAGTTTTACATTGCAAAAAAAAGGATTTTTCCCCACCATGATCCTATCAACAACACCCTCAAAGCTGAAAAATGCCCCAGTATTCTTGGAAGGAGTTGGGTCCAGTTCCCCGTGAGTGCCAAACTTACTACAAACTGCAGTCCAATGGTTGAATACACTATATATTCATGATCCTTTCAACACTTAGAAAGACAAGCAACATACCTCCATTGCAAGTGCATTCCCTATCAAGAGGGTGCAAAGTAGCAGATGCTGGTTCTTGACCACCGGTAAAATCTTGGCTGCACCAATAAATCCAGGTAGTTAGTTGATGATGATGATCCAAATGAGTTGCAAAACAATTGCTAAGATCTAACGACACCTCGTTAGCTTGACCAAACGTTTCTGGACACAGTCTCCACCACTAGCATGTGACTCCTTTTTCCAATGACTCTCCTCGCACATGCAAACACATATCTGCGTATTATCCAACACACAAGATCGCCTATCGCAGAATGTGGAACAGACTGATTGCTTCCAGCTCGGGAAAATTCAATCCTAGAAGCGGCAACAAAAGATAACAGAAAGATGAAGGGAATCTGGCTCCAGAAAACCGCCAACAGATTACATATAAGGACGTTTCTCTCCTCCTCGCATCGTCCGGTAGTAGATCACGCAGCAATTACACAGGTCTCGCAATTACACATTCCAAAGAGGCGTGCAATATATAACACTATCTATCTACGAATATTCATTCCGAAGAAAAAAAAATGAAACACTCGCACAACAAAAGGCACGCAAAGGGCGTAAACCGTCAATAAGCATTCAAGAAAGCTACACATGAAGACCAACAACAACCACGACAATTTTCGTCACCGAAAAAAAAGACAAAAAAGATTTTAAAGAAAAACCCTGCCGGAAACAGGACAGAGGAGGGAGAGGAAAGGAAAGTTCCTTACCTGCATGTTTGCGATCCGAAGGTTGGCCAGATTTGACAAGCACTTCCAGATCCACAAGTCCTAGAGACATGAGTCCCAGCGTAAGCCCAGACATCATACCTGCGAAAAGCACCAAGCCGACGATGACGACGATATAGACATAGAAGGAGGAAGTCCCGGGCTCTACTTTACTCATATTCCGTTCTGATACAATAATAATAATAACAATAACAATAGTAATGCTCCTCCTCCTCCTCCTCCTCCTCCTCAGTCTGTTCTTTTCTTCAAAGATTTCAGTGGCAGAGCATGCAACAACTTCAGATAATAATAATACTAACAATAACAATAGTAATGCTCCTCCTCCTCCTCCTCCTCCTCCTCCTCAGTCTGTTTTTTTCTTCAAAGACTTCAGTGGCAGAGCATGCAACAACTTCAGATTCTCTTCTCTTCGGTTTTCATGCAACACTAGGTATTTCATTCGCTTCGCCTACACAAATCCGAAGCAAAAGCGCACAATCTCTCGCAACTCTTGCGAATGAAGGCGACAACACAATCGGGGACTCCTCGAAAGCGCTTGGTGCAAGCGGTGGCGCTCTGGGCCGCACTCGTGTGTTCATATTTACTGCTGCCTCTTTAGGACACACACAGTACTGTGTCCTATTTTCTCTTTTTTAATTAATTAATTAATTAAATTTTTGGTACCTGACACCAAGCATTTTATTTTGTTGCCAAAAAAAATTTGGAAAAAGGGAATATTTTATCGCAAGAGTTCTGTTTTTTTTTTTTTTTCTTCTTTTTAATTTTTTTAAAAGTTTTTTTATTTAATAAAATTTTAAAATTTTAAATCGTCAAGAAAGGAGGAGCAATTTTCGGTCAGGTTTGTCACATTTTTTATTCTTGGATGCAATAATTGGCGGTGTATTTTAATGGGGTTTACATTTTTATTTTATTTTTGGTGACAAGTTAGTTTTCATTTTGCATTTTAATGTGACAAAACAATTTCAACAAATTTTTCACATTACAGGTTGACAAATTTTTGACCTTTCACCCCAAAATTTTTTTTTAAAAAAATAAAAAAATAAAATCTCAATGCATATGAAACTTTTTTTTTAAAAATCAAAGAAAGAAAATTTTGAACTTTTTACAAATTAATTTTAACAACTAAATAATTTTTTAAATTTTTTTCATTTGGTGCCATATTTTCAAACATTATGACACTCGTATTAGATTAAATCGATTGTTCAATTCTAACATTTCCCAAGTTGATGTAGGCTTTAATTTTTAAGAGATCTCACTTATGAAAATTAAGTTACTAACTAGTGTTGTGCAATTCTTGAGTTTTAGAAGGAGCCTTTGATTTCAATTCCAATAAAATTTATATAGATGATTTTGATTTTTAATAGGTTTTTCTTTTTTTTTAAATAAATAGGATATGGTTTCAATTTCAATTTTTCAATGTGAAGGCCAGTTTTAATTCCAGTTATAGGGCTATTTCAAAATAGGTTAGTTCTTGATTCTAACATAGGTTTCAGTTAACTCTTGGTTAGGTTTCAAAAATTTGAAACATCATTGAAAAGAATGCAAAAAATATATATATTAAAAAAAATCAAATTGTTAGAAAGCCTTGAAAAGGGTCAAATGAAACCAATCTAACATATTTTTATTAACTTAAACTAACCTAAATTACATTACTAATGGTTTATAATCATTTTTTACGTCAATTGATTTTATGGTTTTTCATCTCATGTGTATGCATGCCAATTTTCAAATGAGTCATCTTGGCACTCTCAAATTCAACCTGCAAACACTCGTAAATGAACTTCCAACAATTTATTGATGATGGAGAGCCATCAACACAAGCATATCATAAAGCCAATTCTTGCAAATGTTTATAAGCATTTCAAAATTATCCATGCCCAAATGATAACATTGTAAATTTGTGCAAATACTTGCAATATTGAAAAAAATTCAGCTTCAATATGAGATTCCTTTATCTCAAAGATTTGTCAAGCTACAAAACATTATGAGAAATCATGTCCATTAAAATCACATTGTCTTCCAACTATAGTTTCAAAACAACTAATATACAATTACACTACAATTAAAGCATGAAAATATGATTAATTAATGAATGAAATGACATATAAAAAATCAAAAAATATATTATAATTATAAATGGGACATTTATATGATGTAATGTACACATCATTCATACATACGTAATTCATCATGTTTGACTTTTTGGCACATTGCACTTCAATTGTGTGTGCCAATTACATTAAAATTAGTACAAATGTATCACCCAATTAGCAATTACATTACAAGTAGTGTATAAATTCAATACATATTAGCATGCTAGATGCACACATTTCTATCACCCATTACATATGACAATTGCAACTAGTCATCAACTACAATTTCCATTGATACAATTAGTTTTGCAACTATGTTGTCGTTATAAAAATATTATTTTTTCATTATTGTTCAATTGTTAATAATTTAATAACTAGAAAAATCATATTTAATCTTGAATATTTAATAGTAAATTAATTTTCAATAATTTACTAGCTATTACATATTAATTAATCAATAAAATTAGCTCAAAAATTATTATAAATAATTAAATATTTTTCTAAACTTAAATTTATTCATAAAAAATTCAATTCAAATGATTAATCATCAATTCAAAAAATCAAAAAATCAATTATTTGATAACTATGTATTCTACCCAAATTCATATTTAAATTTTAATATTTAATATTTAATTAATTAATACGTAATTTATTTAATTATTATGAACTAATTAATTATTAGTGGGGTTCATTTTTAATTTCTAGGAAGGTCATACTATGATAGGCAACAAGAAGTTGAGGTGGGTATGCAATCATGGATGATCCAATTTGTGTAAATTCTTAAAACACAAATGAACACTATGAACACAATGAACACAATTCACATGAAGGAAATGTAAGGTAAAAGCCGTAGGTGGGAGAAATGCATGGCTAAATTTTGTTATCACCTCACCCTAGGCCTTGCATTTTGGCAAAAGTTATTGTGAATCTAAACATACATAGATCACAATGCATTGGGAAAATTTTCCAAATCCTTAAGAAAATCCCATTGTAGTAGAACCTTAATATTTTGAAGAGAACATTTTGTGTGTTTTGGTGTTACCTAAATCTCCTTCTTTTTTCCCCCCTTTTTCAAGTGGAGTTTCTATGGAAATAATTGATTGTCCCTAAACCTTAAACCCCCATTGGCTAGGCTGAACCAACATCTTAACAATGCTTTCAGCTTCTTGAGCAAGGCCCTTTTGTGGCTATATTTGAACCTTGGAAATGTTAAATTTGCATCCAAAGACCTTCATCTAGTGTAAGGATGGGATATTTATAAATTTTTTGGACCAGTAGAAATTGAGGTTTCTATCAATACATTGGTAGAGACATGATTGGGGTAAGGTTTTGTTTTCAAATCTATTTTTTATATAAAAATATTAATGTAACCAAATTGGTAATCATCCACATGAAGATTTAGTCAAATTTGGTTATAGGTCAAATATGAAAGGAAGAAAATTTAAGAATCAATTCTATTTTGGCTATTTGTTAAAATTTGTTCGACAAATTTGGGGATTTAAAAAATATATTTCTTTCAAAACTTGGCAAATTTTTCTTTTCACAAAAATCTTTTATATGTGTTGAAATCATATTTTTCAAGTCAAAAAATGTGAAATTTCACCCAAAAAAGAACCATTGATATGGGTGTGTAGTAGAGAGACACATGAAAAAAACTATATACATAGACATCATATCCACATGTTTCAAATTCATTATTTTCCTTCAATTATTTGTTTACATAGTTTTATTCAATATCATTTTATTTTTTACAACTCCATTTTAACATGTTGACATGGCATAAAATGGTCTTATATTGTTACACAACTTACACTCATATGGATGAGGATATAATTAATAGAATTACATGGAATGTAAGTAAGAACATCTCCATAGTAGTAGGCAACACAATTTCTCTTTTATATTAGTTTATTATAAAAAAATCATCTTGCTCTCACCCATAAACTTTTTAAAATATAATTTTAAAATTGATGTACCATTTATTGCTTTACACTAGAACCAATCAAAATTCCCAATGAATCCAAAATAGTGAATTTGATTGAAAAAATTAAATATTACCTTGCCATTAGAAAAGAATGTCTAAGGCAAAAAAATTATATCACTCTACTATTTAGTTTTAATATGAAGACTAGAAGATTTTCTCATAACACACTGATCATTTAGGGTTTCATAAGGCCTTCTTTTAATGCCCCAAAGCTTAGCCAAACCTCAGGTTGACAATATGAGTTCTCAAGTTTATTAGAAATTGTCTTGGCAACCGGGGTTCACACTCTAGTAACAATAAACATACGATTGCCCTTCTTCACCCACCATAGTACCTTGGCAACCTTGTTTGTGAATTAATTATTTAGTTTTGGAATTTTCATTTTTATTGAAGATTCAATCTTTTCCTTCACAGAATTTGGTTTTTTTTGAAAAAAGAAAAAAACTGAAAATTTCAACATATCTCAAACTAATATAATAATAATAATAATAATTAGTGTCAAAGCTGCCAAGGTATTATCTCATATTATCTCTAGGTCCTTCTTTAGTGTATATCAATCCTCTAATGGCAAGTGAAGGATGTTTTAGTAGGCCAAAGGCTGTGAATTTTAGCTCATAACCTACCTTGAGTTGTTCTTTTTGTCTTTGGAGTTGAGAATGAGTGTTTGGACATCTTAACCTAGGGTTTTAATGACCAATTAAGTAACCAATGACCATTTTGACTGGCCAAACTACATACCAACAAAATATGTACATCTCTTGAGAATTCGGAATTGATAGTCAAAAATTGAACATTTGTACCAAAATCTCTAAAAAAAAGAATGCACATTAGAAGACCATGAAATTTAGATAATGTACTTAATTGATCATCACAAAACACTCTCTCTATCTCTACTAATATCTGAGGTGCTAGTGGGAACAGCCTTGCAGAACACATTGGGAACCTAATGGGAACTTGAAGGGAACATGTTGGGAACAAAGGCAAAAAGAAAAAAATCCCCCCCCCCCCCCCCTGGCCCCCCCTAAACCTAAAAGAAAAAAAATCAAGACACTTTGAGTGCATGCTGAGTCTTCCCATTGGCTGCATGAAATTTTTATTTCCAAAACTGTTCATTACCATTTTTGGCCTGGGGTAATACCCCCATTATAAACTGGGGGTACTTATTTATTTATTTATTTATTTATTAGCATCAATTAGTTGGGGGTATAGTCAAGCTTTTTTTTTTTTTTTTTTTTTGTGGTGAACCTTTTTGTTTGTTTTTCCACAATAAAAAAATAATAATAATAATAAAAAAAACCCCCTCACTTTGGCAACCTCCTAAAAAAAAGACTACCCCCAAAGCAATTGGGGTAAAAGGCCA
>Ga0116229_10003237_pt1 | contig 26696 bp, 16 predicted proteins | sample S1TSphgellanicum_3_FD_87313 | JGI IMG/M metagenome (GOLD analysis project Ga0116229, IMG submission 87313) | Host-associated microbial communities from peat moss isolated from Minnesota, USA - S1T2_Fc - Sphagnum magellanicum MG | ecosystem: Host-associated > Plants > Peat moss > Unclassified... | reverse complement strand
TTGCTTAAGTACATAAGTTAAGTTTTTTTTTCTTTTTTTCCAACTTTTTTGGCTCTCCTTTGCAGGGATTTTACAAATATATATTTCTCAATTTTGTGATTCCGAAAAATTGGCGAAATTTTCCTAAACAATAATAGCAAAATTATTCAATTTTACTTGAAATAAAGCCAAAAAATTTCCAATTTTTTCCCTAATATTTTCTTTTCAGAAACAGCCAAAACATTTTTGAGAAAAAAAAGGAGTCGGTGCTCCTTCCAAATTGTGTGTATGTGTGTTTTTTTCTTTTGCAAATTTTCTATTCCGAAAATTTGGCGAATTTTTTTTTTTTGGCAAACAATAGCAAATCTAGTCAGATTTTGTGTAGATAAAGGGGAAAAAAAATCGATTTTTTTTTCCAAATGTTTTTTTTGGAAAAGAGACAAAATTTGTTAGGAAAGAAAACAGTGCTCCTTCTGACCAGTCTTTCATTTAAAAAATTTATAAAAAAATCAGTCTTATGATACCAAAAATTTCCCAAACAACATCAAAATTAGTCAAATTTATTTACTGTTTCGTAAGGCAAAAATTTCCAAATGTTTTGCTTCTTTTTTCTTATGTTTTCATATGGTTTTTAATAATTTCTTATTATTATTTATGTTGATGTAAAGTTTAATTTAAATCATTATATATTTTGTGGACATGAACAAGCAGTCATATGTTAATTTTTTTTTACTTATCGATATTGGTGGAAAGGGAAAAAGAGTGAGATAGTTATAAAATGAAGGTAGTTATTAGGAAAGGTGAGACATAATTATTTTAAAAGATAATTAAAAAAGGAAATAATTATTAAGAAAGAAATTAAATACATTGCTAGGCTTGAAAATGAGATAATTTTTTTTGGAATGGTCCATGGATGGATGACCATATGAAAGATTCCAAAAAATCCCCGAAATATACCAGTTCTGATTATTTGTCACTGGAATTAATATACAGAGGGTATCAAAATCCTTCTATATTCTTGCCTATGGACTGAAACTTATTGTAAAATCTGGTGATTTGGAATTTTTTTTTTTTTCAAAATCTGGAAAATTTGGGTCATTTTTTTCCATGCAAAAAACCTTTGTATGTATAAATCAACATCAAAATTTTCAGGTTGAAATTTGGGGAAAGTTCGCCCAACAAGAACACTTTTTGAGACTTATGGCTTTTGCCTTTGTAAGAGGTTTTGGTTTATAATACATGACCCAAGTTTCTAAACAAATCAAGCCAAGCCAATGGGCCAAGGCATTTGTTTCAACTCCTGGTTTTCTACCTTGAGAATGGTTGTCGGTGTTTTTAGTAGGTATTTGACCAAAATATTTCAGCCAAGTTTATAAGAAAATCAACCCAAAGGGCCAAGTCATTTGTTGAGACTTATAGTTTTGCATTGCAAGTGGTTGTCCGTACCCTTGAATACTCGACCAACATAGGTGAACCCCAACTTTATAAGCAAAATCAAGTAAACAACATAAGGGAAAGATTATCAATACAATTAGCCCGATTGATTTGTTGAGAGTCATGGTTTTTGCCTTGCAAATGGTTGTTGTTTTGAATTACAATCAGGGTGCTCCGGATTTAAGCTTTCCTTTGCAAATGATTGTGGGGGAAACAAAATGCTTACCAATTGATGAAAATTGGTTGTTGGTTCAAATTTCCATTAGATGGTTGATGAGGGATTTAGGGTTCCTTTGCAAGTAAGTGATTGTGGGGGAAATAAAATGTTTTACCAATTGATGAAATATAGGTTTGTTGGTTCAAATTTCCATTAGGTTGGTGATGGGGGATTTAAGGTTCCTTTGCAAGTAAGTGATTGTGGGAGAAACAAAATGTTTAACCAATTGACAAAAATAGGCAACACAAATTTCTAGTGAAGCAAATCAAGTGAATAGCCCAAAGTGATTTTTATTGACCCAAGACTTATTATGGTTGTCTTGCATGGGATTGTGGGTTCATTTTGCCATGAGCCCATAAGTGGGTTGGGTACTACTTTACTTATGATTGATTGCCTTGCAAGTGGGCTATGGGTTCACTTTGTCACTAGTCCAGATATAGCTTTAGTCCCAGTTATTAAAGGTAACCACTATCAGGTCAACTATTGAGGGCCAGGGTGACCCAGCACATGGTACACTGGAATTAAAAAATCTTTGGGGTTTTAACCATGGTACAAGTGTAGGTGCTAGGTTCACCCAAGCCATAATAAAACCAAGTGGGTAAAAAATACATGAAGATGATGAGGATATGGTTTCCCACATGGTTTTACTCAACTCAAATGGTCACCATATTTACATAGTTCATGTACATAACTCTTTGATGATATATTGTAAGTAAGTTACAAATTTGTGTGTGTGTGTGTATATATATATATATATATATATTCTAAGGAAATTCTATTATGTTGGCCATGTAAGAATGAAAACTAGAATCACATTTCAATTATACTTATAATTATTAAAAGTCTAGAATCATGACAATGATTGGCATGTTTTATTGTATCATATCTTTATTATTTTTTTACCAAAAGATTTTGTGAGATTTCATTGAATTATCCCCTTATATTGTACAAGAATAAAACAATACAAATATGATTATGAATATGTGAATATTAATTTGATAAATAGTTTCAAATCCTAGCTTATTCCCAAGTGAAATTACAATGTTCCTTGAAAGAAATTTTCGGAAATGAAATAATTGCCATCGTGAAGGCATTTTGTATTATTTAACTTAATATAACTTGTGCATTACATTTTTAACAATAATATTACATGGTCACATCTATTTTTGGAAAGCCCTTGGTGAGTCAGATTTAATAGAGTTTATTTCACAATTTTCAGAGCTACGGTGTGAAAGATATTGGTTTTTGAATGGATTTTGTTGCTGGAAATTCAAAAAAATTGCAAAAATTGGGTTTGGAAGGAAAAATCAGTTGAGCCCTCAATGTGTTCACATTGCTGAATTTAGAAATTTTTAATTCTAAAAATGTGAAAAATAAAGAATGTGTTCACATGGGGCCAATGGCACAGGCAACACTAGTATTATCGAAAGACCAAATCCTTCCAAGTAATTGGAAAAATCATCAACTAGGTAGCTCCATTTTCCACGAATATCCAAACAAATAAGCCATTTTGAACATGTACATATAGGTAAATAGATCGAAGCCTTGATTCCCATTCCACAATGGCCATGGGGCCAATGACTATCCATTATATTATGGTAGTATGAGGGCAACGACAACACATGATGTCTACCGAATAATAATTAATTAATTTTGAAAATTTCAACAATTCTACAAATAATAGAATTAGTTTGGAAAACTGCCAATGTATTACAAATATATGTTTCCCCAATCACCCCATATATATTACCATTGGTGAAATCTATTGAACAATGAGGACAACAAGTCTTGGAGGTTTTGAAACAATTAGGAGACAAAAGCTCTTTACAAAAAAATTACTCTTGAGTTGGAGATCCTTTGGCAAATCCTTTTATGGAATATGTAAGGCACTAACAATTATAGTAGTTGGGACACACACACACACACACACACATTTTTTAACCAACCATTTAAATATGGAGGTTAAATTTGGGTTTAAGAGGTGATCATAGAGGTAATTAACAAGTCTACAACAACTATTCAAACTAACCCCATGGTCATTACTCATGACCTTAATTAGTAATTCATTATTAAAATTTTGAAACTTATATTTTCCCAATGTTATTGCAATGTAGGGTCTAAAACCAAAGCAAGTATTTACGACTAGATGTATTTTGATAAAACTAAAAAAATCCTTTTACATTTTTGAATCATATTTGTTATGCCAAGCTTCCTTAGTAAGGACCTAATTGCCTTTCTTGTTTCCTAATACATATTTTACATTTGTATTTTTTTTAATACAATTTTTTTAATAGTCCAACACATTGTGTGAGTGATCTCATAAAACTCCAAGTAACCATAAAGGAGAAATTGTTGACAACAAAAATAACCTTATCAAGTTGTCTTGTATCTTGAGCATTTCGATTTTCATCTCAAAGAAAAATGAATTTCAATTTAGGGTTTTTGAGACATAAAAGCTTTCATCATAAGTTTTTTTTTGGAATTTGCTCTCTTGAAGGAGGGGTGATGTTGGTGATGATGGTGGTGATTTGACTACAATGGAGCAACAAGATGACAAGGGAGGGAAGGCCTCACTATGGCCCTTTGATTTAAAACACATTGTGGGCCCATTTCATTGGAGAAGTATATGCTACTACATGCTTGTTTATTTGGGTGTACCTTTTAGATATGTGTGTCAAAATCTTGTCTTATGAGAACCTTTTGATATTGCTTTTGTTGGCCTTGCCTACCAAGGCAAGGATATTGTGTTTAGATTCATTATAGAGTATAGAGTAGCTTAAAGGATTTTGGCCCCTAAGTAATAGGTTTATTTTGATATGAGGATTTTTGAAGGATGATATTTTGGCTTGTGTTGAAACTTGAGATTAGTTATGGAGTTATAATATCTTGAAGGATTTTTGGTTTCTTTTAGAGGAATTTTTGAAGATTATATTTGTGCATGGTGAAATATTTTAGTTTCCATAATTCTTCTTTTGCCTTAAGATACTTTTTAATGTAGACGGCAAGGCCACATTGTGACACACTCCTATTTTTTTTTTGGCTTATTAGGGTGTTTTTTAAAATTGTTCCTAGCTTGATTTAAATTTGCAGTTTTAGGTTCAATAATTAGTCAACTTGCTTTCTTTAGCTTGTTTATCATTCCATTCAACAAGAGCTACAATGAGTTAGATGCTTTTTTGAACACTAGTGGAGTTTTCTTCTCATTTTGTCCTTGCATGAATACCCACCACCTTTTGCCACCTCCTCCAAGTAAGGCTTTTGCACCACAACACATTTTACAACATGATTGCAACTTTTGTCTCTTTCAAGCGCTAGATCAAAACTTCAATTCAGATCATCCCACCATTCAATTGCACCTCATTCAAGACTTCTAATAATAAGAGATCTCTCATTTTGAAAGTTCATTTTCAACTTTAAGTACCGTCTTATTCAAGACCTCCTTCGAGACTTCTAGTAAGAGATCTCTCATTTTGAAAGTTCATTTTAAACTTTAAGTAATGTCCTATTAGAGACCACCTTCAAGACCTATTGAGATTCAAAGATTCATCATTTCAAATGCTATTCAAGATATCTATTTAACATTTTTCTTTCTTTCTTTATTTCCTTTGTGGGCAAGCATAGCATCTTAAATATATAATGTGAGGCATGCATTTTCATGTGCAATTTTAATATTATTGAAATTGGTGTGCATCAACTTTTATGTGCATCAATGATGACATTAACAAAGTAATGGATGGTATAATCATTAATTCTGTATGGCAAACTACATACACATATATTGTACTTTACCATTGTTCTTCTCCTTTTGAACTTATGGTCAAGGTATTAGCTTCCCATGGGAGCCAAACATCTTGCTTCCTTTCAATGACTATGAATCATTTAATGAATTTTCATGATTCATGAATTCAAATTATAATGATACCTTTGATTTTGGTTTTCCCACTAATTCCTATGACAACACATACTCATTAAGCTTTTGCTTCATCATTGTTGCTAAATCTACCTATACTTTCATCACACCTTATAGACCTTTGTCATCTTTCCCATATATCTATTATCCTTGTTCCATCATGTATCTTGCCACTATTTGTGGTAACAAGTTGCCATTAAGGGAACACAAATTCACAAACAAACATTTTGTCACTTGTGAATGTCATTGGAGGTTCATCTTTCAAGCTGTTGCCAACACCTGAGGTCTTCAGAGGTTGAAACTTTGCTGCCTGGGAAACACAGATCCCCCAACACTGGGAGACAGAAACCAAGCAAAACTCTGACAGACATTTTGAATTTTGTGCCCTGAAACCCACCAGGCTCAATTTCTATTCCAATCCACTGCCTTGGAAAAGCAAAGTAGGTGCTCAAAGGTCAACAGCTGTATACGTAAGGGAATTGCCAAGCTATCGACCCTGGTTCAACCATAATTCCGTGAGGAACCATGTACTACTCATCACAAAATACTATCACACCAAATCATCACCCTGAAGTACCTTAAGAGCTCTTAAACTATTAGGTGTCACTTCCATGTGTCTGTGATTTCATTACAAGACTAGAATGGACTCTTCAGATTCCTGCTGTGGATTACAAAGAGCAGGTAAGATCATTTGAGCTATGAGTACAGTAACCAGCTATACTGTCAACTCTCCTAACCACTTAGGTTGAGATTGAGTGCAACATATGACATGGTTCAGTAACACCAGTACACTCAGTATCTATGACTGTTATTCTGCTGACTACTGCAAACCAACTGCTGTAACCAGGACTATCAATCTCTAAAACCTATTGACTAATCTAGAAGCTAAACCTTGTAACCTATAAGGGTGCCACCTCGACCCACAATCTCTCCAACACAAAACCAAGCATAGCATTCTCCAAAAAACAAGACTCCAATACCAAGCTCTTCTATTTTAAGCTCATTTCTCGCAAAAACCTTCTGTTTCAAAAAATCGATTTCCTTCCATAATGCCTCATACCTCCCTGGCACACTGCACAAATCCCGCAACAAATCTCTGGTCTTCAGTAAACCCTAAATACTAGGGTAATCTCACATTCATTAGCTGATCAAAAACAGTCAGAAATTAACTACTTGAATACATCATTGACTTGCCTGCAACAGGAGTGTGAGGCTTAGACAACTAACACTCAGCTGTAGACATACACCAGGTACTCAAGGAGTGGAGTAAAAATATATGATCCAGACAAAAAAAACAAGGACAATTAGGCCACCCTCTCTTCTGCCAGAAAGAGTACTTTCTCACCCACCTATGAAGGATGCAAGGAAGTTCTTAACATTCTTGACAAATTATCATCAAAAGGCTCAAAAAAGCAAAAGAAGAACAGAGAACTCTGGCCTGAATCTGGTACACACGAAGAATGTAGATCAAAGAGATGAGGAAGAAGATGAAGAAGAAGAAAAGAAACACGAATTAGGAACCTTGCAAGACGAGTGTAGAAAAGCTGCTTGGAAAGCTCCTGGCATTTTTGTATGGTGGGCTCCTGCTGAATGTAGTGTTTGTCCTCCTCTAGTACTCGCTTGTAGAGACTAGATCCCTGCTCAGCAACTAACTTCGTTGCCACCGCAGCCTTGCTCTGCAGCTGCCTCACCATCGACGCCATGGCTAGCTGCCTGACGCTGTCCTCGTCGACGCGCCTCGATCCGCCGTGGTGGTGGTGGTTCTCCTCCTCCTTCGATCGGCAGCTCCTTCTCTTCTCGTGCTCGAAAAAACCGTAATCTTTTGATCCTTCTCTTCTCGTGCTCTCGACAAATCCCTAATCTTTTGCCCCTTTGTCTACTCTTGCTCTCGACAAAACCCTAATCTCTTGCTCCTCCTCTTCTTGTGTGCGCACCGCGGTGCTCTTGACAAAACCCTAATCTTTTGCTCTTCTCTCCGTCTCTCCCAAAATACCGAACTCCGAGGAGCAGGGAGATGGAAAGAAAAAGAAGAACAGGGAAGAAAAGGTTGTGGAACAAGTGAAAATTTACCAACATGGATGAAATCGAACACAATTTCAACAATGAAGGGATACCAAATGGATGAAACCTTGTTTATGGTGAATTGTACTGAGGTTCATAGATGAAATTCATGACATATGCAATTGACCTTATGAATAAATAACTGTAGACTTTATGATGAAATGAAATTGTGTTCATGGATGAAATTATGCAAATAGAGATACTCTTAATGCACAAGAGAGTTTTGATGTGGATGAAATTGATGATATAAGAAAAATTAAACATGTAAGTGAAAATGCTTATATACCACATGGATGACAATTGTGTTTATTGATTTCATTGATGGAATTTTTACTTGGGGTGGACTTCACTAAATGGATGCAAATACCATTATTGAAAAAGTTTTACTATAAAAATGGACCTCATGGATGAAAATGGACCTGATGAACCAGCATTGACGATATGGATGAAAATTACTGTGTGATTTTGGGTCATGGAAAATTCATATTAATTTCAAAATCACTTCATTTTTGGATGAAAAAAGAAAAAGAAAAAAGAGGTAAAATTACCTGAGTTTTATACTGAGATTTCAGTGTTTAGCTAAATATATAGAAAGATGATTAAAGATTTGTACTTACATCTGGTTTATAGCCATATTTGGCTAAATCTTCCTAGGGATGATTCCCACAATTTTTTACATCTTCCTATGGAGGATCACCACTTTGGTTGCACGGAAAAAATTCCCCCAAAAGCACACTGAATAGGACCATCTCTTTGGATGAAATTATTACCACGGATGCAATTGTGAAGATAGACTAATTAAGAACTTGCCACAAATAAAATTATGTTGATGGATGAAATTTAATAAAATATTTTCGTCTCTGGAAATTCATTTAAATTTTTCTTAAATGGGTTTTGCAAAAGGACTCTGAAGTTAACCTCAGTTCGACTGAAACAGCATTGGGATGGATGAAAAATTATATTTACTTGGGTCAAAGGCACAGGGGCCCGCTAGTTGGGATGAAGAAACACAGGAAAAGAAAGACGGGCAGCTAAAAAGTATTGGGGGGGCGGGAAAAAAAAAAACAAGACACGTGTCCGCTAGTTATCTTTCCACGTAAACCCTAAAAACTGCTTACCCTACAGACCCTTCTTCCACGTACGTTGTTGCAAACTGCGCATTCTCCGACACGTGGCATACCGCCACGTTGCCATACAGCTTTGCTGCGACCATCGGAATTCATGCGATCTCCGGAGTCCGTCCCCCCTCACAATTTCTTGTCTTTTTTCTTCGCAAAATTTCGCCACTGGATCGGAATGATGCTCTTCAGTAGCTAGAGTGCAAAATTTGTTGGGAAATCGTTGTTTTCTGATTTGGGTCTTCAAAAAATATTGTGAAAAAATCAGTTGTAAGAGAGCGAAAGAGAGACAGAGATCGCGAGAGGGGGAGAGAGAGAGAGTTTTGAATCGGGACTTTCTTTCGGAAAGTGGTGTGGAGGAGTGTTGGGGTTTGTAGAGAGATGGGTCATTCGGAGGGGAAGACTGGTGGGGGAGAGGCGCCTCCGACGACGACGAGGGGTCGCGGTGGGAATGATGACTTGGAGGCGCACTTGCTGGAGGAGGACCGGCATCAGCAGCAGGGGCTGGACGGGGTGCCGGCGCCACTGCTGGAGAATCGGTTGCCCACGCCCCAGACGGACTCGCTGCTTTACGTGTGCGCGGTGTTGAGCATAGTCTCCGCGTTGGGTTCTGTGCTTTGCATGGTAGTCAACCTCATTTCCCTGCTGCGCTCCTTCGATTACCGTGGCTTCGATTACCGCGTCAGCGTACGTACTCTCTCTGTGTCTCTCTCTGTGTCTTCATCAGTTTGCAGGCCTTTTTTCTCTGTGGCATGGGATAACCCTTACCGGAGATTGGGTGTTGCAATGCAGCTTGTACAAGGCTAGTGTGGATAGGCAGCAAAAGGAATTCTGTAAGAAGCACATGCGTGAGCATACATTACGGTGCAATGACTGTTTGTTTGTGAGGGTTTAGGGTTTTTGACACAGTGATTGTTTGGAAAATGCTTTCAGCCATTCGTGTTGATCTTGCGCTGCTATGCTGTGGCTATTGCCTTCTTTGTTGCTCTTGCTGAGACAGAGTGGGAGGCCATATTCAAGCTCTGGCGGGTGCGTAAATTTGTCTTTCAAGACTCCTTTCTTCTGCTTGTGGGATTTGGTTTTATGTCAAATGCAGGCCTGCCCTCATGACAGCCAAAGGACAATTATTACAGCCGTCCTGAGATTATTGCATAAATTCAGAAAGTTGGCCTGAGGAGTTTGTATATGACTGTGAGATGAATTCTAGCCTTTTCCTACAAGAGGATCCAAAGAATATACCAAGAGCATATGTGGAGGCAACCAGTAGACAAGAAAACAGTAGATATGTGTTGTTGGTGAGGGTTTACGGTTTAGGTTTGCAACACTTACAGTTGCAACATCTGTACCCTCCTCTTGTGGCATCTCCCATATGGGATTCGATAATGCTGCCTTAAGTATCTTGAAGTGGTGGTGTGGAGTCGTGTGTTACTGGACTGTGGACTTGACAGTCTTGTAACTTGACTTGTGATTCTTTTTGCAGGTACTGGAATATTGGGTTGGGCGAGGGATGCTTCAGATATTGTAAGTGATCTTCAACTGTAATCTCAATTTCTCACAAGTTTGTCAAATTTGCACCCTGCATCATCTCTCTCTCTACTGGCATTAGTGGGTTTGTAAACAAACTACCCTCTCTTAATTTCATCAGTGTTGAGAGGTCACTTCAGTTGCTGTTTGAATTGAGGCAGGCAGACAGGCTCTACAGCAAATTGTGTGGAGTGGGCTTTTGAAAAGCATTTCAAAAGGGCTACAACCTTGTTATTGTCATGTGCATAATGAAATATTATTCTTGTTTCTTTGGACAGTGTTGCAGTGTTAACAAAGGAGCTGGCACAAGCAAGTGGCGAGACTCAGGCAGAGAGTGTTATGCATGATATAGCCAGCTGGTGGCTTCTGATATGTGGCATAATTTATACTGCTGCTGTAAGCCACTCTTGATGGGATCTGGACTGCAGTTTAGATGGGGCTGATTTGCAGGTTCATTGTGTCTGTACTATTTTCTTGTTTGCAAGATTGTTGTGTAAGGACTATAATGTTGACATTCCACCACAAATGTTACCTTGAACATTTATAGTGTTTGAGAATGCTTTTGTGTCTGTCTTGTGATGCCTTGTCCGCAGGGATTACTGTGCATTGGGCGGATAAAGCGTAGTCATTTGAGCGATGTGACTAGACGCCAACAAGCCATTAAGGACCTTGAGGTACACTCCCATTGTTCAGAATAAACATGGAAAACAGAATGAATGATGTTAACCTCCAACTGATTCTATGCCCTAGAATTTGCATATTGTGACCTGCAGAGTTCATTATGGTGTGTTCATAGATGTCCATTTAGCATCCAATCCTGTGGCTCTTACATTGTCACTAGTCATTCAACTTGTTGTCTGCAGGGTAGGATTTTATGTCATATCTAGATCACATTGTTAAACCGTGTATGGAGAGAATTCTTGACTTTTACATTGCACCACCCAGAACTGAGCTTTCTGCTGCTGCATACTGTTTCTTGACAGGAGGTCCACAGGCGAAGAGCAGAACTGGAGGCACAGATAGGAGAACATCGTTAAGCCATGAGGCATTATTAAGGTGTTCAGAGGAACGTTGTTGTCCCACAAACTGAAATGAAAACTGAGGTCAACATCATGTATTAGGATGGGGATACAGGCAGCTATCTTACATGTGACACAGGATGGATGACACCCTTTTGTAAAGGGGGCAGGAACTCTGCATTTGTTAGTGTACAGTGTTGCTTGGTGGTGTTAAAAAAATGACTGCTTGCAGGACACCAGGAGTTTGTGTGGATTGAAGGCAGAAAGAAACAGTTGTGAGGCTTGAGTGCATTTTTAACCTCATGCCTCAAGCTTTTCTAACCTCCTTGAAACTGATGTATAATGTATGGAAAACTTGCTGTTAGTCATCTTGTCAATACAAAGCAAATTGGCAAGTTCTGAACTGAACTGAACTGGTTTTAAACAAGGTCTAGTGGTTCCATGACAGATCTTTTGGCCCTTGTAGGAAACTACAATGATGTGTAACTGATATATTGGGTGATGTGGAGAGTTAGTAATTTCAGGGCATTGGTGACTGCCACTAAGAGTAGACCTGTAATTTAGTGTCCAGTTGTTGTGAAACTCTGGTCTTCTATTTGAGAAAAATATGCCACAAAATTCCTGCTAGTGTCTTAGGTGATGGGAGGGAGTAGTAGCTAGGGCAGTTGAAAGAGTAGCAGAACATCACCTTTGTCAAGGGAAAACTGTTCTGTCTGCAATATGGCTTGTCAGCCTATCTGTAATGTAGCGCATGGTCAATGAAGCATTGTTGTGCAGAGAAGTTTCAACTTGCAAGAGGTGAAGCAGTGTTGTGCAGACAGACATCCCCAAAGTTTCAACTTGCAAGAGGTGAAGCAGTGTTGTGCAGACAGACATCCCCAAAGTTTCAACTCTGGATTATTATTGTAGGAACATGAAGAGTAGTACAAAGAGTTATAACCATTGTCTGATGATATATTACAAACCTTTTTCTCTTGAGATGGTAAGGTAGATTTTCTTACAAACTCCAATGCAAAAGGAAATAAATCTGGTGAAGGTGGAGGAGGACATCTGCAATACCACTCCAAAGACACATGCAAAGTTCATCTTGTACTCCATCAAATTGTTGGAAACATCATCAATGTGTTCAAACATCATCATCATTCTTGTTGTCTGGTGGCCAATGTGAATGAAAAAATCTGCCCAATTTGGGCAACAGTGGTGTGTGGGTATGAAAGAACTACACAGTTTATAAAATCTGTAAAGAATCTGTGGGCATTGCAAAATTGTTCTAGTCTGTACTTACAGTAGAGGGGTGACTGCAAAATGCATTTTTCCTCTCTCAAATGTCTCTCCAATCAATCTCCAATCTATAACATTTCTCTCTCTTGTCTTTCCAATCTCTGGATTGTTGCTCCAGTCTCACCAACCATACTTTTGCCTTTCAAATCTCTCAAATGTCTCTAGAATGTCTTGAATCTCTCTTCTGTCTTTCCAATCTCTCTCGAATCTCTTGACAATGTACCAACCAAATAAGAAGAGCGACAACAACTTCCCTTGATCATCTTGCACCTCTACATTGGGTTTGCCGTAACTCTCTGCCTCTTCTTTCTTCTGCTGCTGCTGTTGTTCTGGAGTTGCCACCATTTTACAAATCTTGTTGCTTTTTGCATTGCACTCGCCAAGGTGAAAAGAACACAACTCTTTGTCATAAATATGTTCTCTTCAGTAGCATTGTCAGCATTGTCCACCATTCCATCATCATCATCATCTTCTTCTTCTGCTTCTCCTGTTGCGTCTGCTTTTGACGATCGGTGTTTCAAGTTGTGAAAGAGTTTTTGCAATGATTTTGAGCTTCTCTTCTTCGTCTTTCTTGCGTGGTGTTGCAAACAAAAAAAAACAATTGTTGGGTGTTGTGCTAGCTACAGTAATGATGATGCCTTGAGCTGCTGATGCTGCTGCATCGTCATTTCTCTTTGTCGTCGCATTTCCAGGATTTTCTTGTGGGAATTGGAATGCTTGTGAGGAACATAGGCGGGGCTGGAAGCAGGTCTGTACTCGGGAAGCAATCTGCCAGACTTGTAGCGAACGCCACAAGCGTTGCACAGAGTTTTGGGGCCCAGAGGACCTGTCCTCCATTGTGGTGTTTTCTGCGTCTGGCAATGTGTGCATCGCAGCACTTCTCCTCCTTCTCCTCCATCCTGCCGCCGCTGCCGGGATGCCCATTTCGTGCTTTGCTTTGTTTTGTGAAAGTTGCCGGATTGCCACTCCTCCCCTTCCTCTACAGCGTCTTCTTCTTCATCGTCATCTTCTTCTTCGTCTTCTTCGTCTTCTCCTGCACTCCATTCGGGTGGAGCTGCTGCTGCAGATTTTCTCTTTGAACCACCACATGACGTTGTCGTAGAGGACAAAATGCCGCCGGACGTCCACTTCTTGCCTCCACTCCGCGACCTTTTGCTTCTAGCACGGCCAGGTACACAGAAATCCAAGCTATGCTCATCACTGCCGCCTGTCACTTCTGACAATGTTGTGGCAGCACTGGTGGTGGTGTGTTGCTCCAGCACAGAAACAGGACTCGCGGCTTTGTGGTACCCATGCTTCTTCGAGGCCGAGTACTGCATGTCGCAAGTTTCCAAGTTCTCCTCCATGGAGATCACACTACTACCGTCGTCTGACCACGTCGTCCCCTTGGTGGGCGCCGCCGAGTCGAAGCTAGCTGTGACCGGGAATGAATACTCCAGAAACCTCGATGCCCATTCCAGTTCTTCGAGATCATCATACTGACCCACAACAACAACAACAACAACAACAACAAAGCCCGAATGGCATCATCAGCATCATGGAATGTATGCAGAAGAGAGAGAGAGAGAGAGACACACACACACACACACACACCCGTTACGGAATGTAGAAGATGGGTGTGCGTGCGTGCGTGCGTGTGTGTGTGTGTGAGAGAGAGAGAGAGAGAGAGAAGAGACACTTACAGGAATGCAGAGGGACTCCTCTTCGATCTCTGCAGCTTCCGAGTCTACCTGCGGTTTTATAGTGTGATGCTGCTGCTCTGTTCCTTTCTCTGGCAGACAAGGTGCAAGACACGCACCAATTGTCTCGTTGGATTTTCCAACTGACGGAACCGCAGACGAGAAACTACTGGTTGCTGTGACAAGGTCTGCTTCACCTATAGGTCCGGCGATGTCTTCATTGGAGAAATCCAGCAAGTCGTCAATCTGGAATACATCTACGAAGCTACTACCTCCTACAAGAGCAGCAGCATCCGGAAGAGGTTTCTGTTGTTGCTTTCGGAGAGAGCCATCGAATGCTGCTGCTGGTAGTAGAAGAGCTGCTGCAGAGTCCATTTGAGAAGCAAACTACTACTACCACCTAACTGCACCTGCACCCTGGCTAGACTTCTGCTCTCAAGAAACTCGTCTCCTCCTCCTCCTCCTCCGCCTCAACAACAACAACGCTTGAAGATGCTTAGACGATGTATATGCATTTGTCTCGAGGTTCCCGAATGGAGGTCGCTTAGTACAACCTCGAGGGAGGAGACGGCGCTGGGGAATTGCAGCGCAAAAGCACCCCAACTTGAGAGGCGCCCAGAAATGGCTAAAGATGGTACATTGCTAACACATCCCTCCACCAAAGGAGAAGAAGAATCCGCGCGTTCCCCCAACTGAGCTGATCTTGCTCGCTCAATTCATTTCCAAAGTGCAATGGAAAAACAGAAACCCAGTTCTAAAACCAAAATTATTGTGCTGGAGAGAAGCCGAGAGACCAAAGTTTCTTCTTCTCTTCTGAAAACACACAAGACTGTCTGACAACCACGCACACTGTAAAGACTCAAAAGACATCTTTCCATTCATTAGGCTATTGTGAACACAAATTCTGTAAAGACTTAAAGAACATCTAATGAAAATTCTCTAAGACTAAAAGACATCTTTCCATCCATTAGGCTGTTATGATCACAAATTCTGTAAAGACGAAAGACATCTTTTCATTAGGCTAGTGTGATCACAAATTCTGTTAGCAGCAGCAGTTGCTATTTTGTTAAGAAGGAAGAAGAAGAAGAAGAAGAAGGGGAAAGAAAAATTACCCCGTCTCTGTCTGGATGGATTGTTCTTTTTCAGTTCGCTTTCTGAAACTTTTTCATCTGTCTTTTGGTCTGTCTCTGTCTCTCTCGTTGCTGCCTCCTCGTTCCTTCCCCGACTCTCGAGCGACTTCTCTTTCTCTCTTTCTCTTCTCTCTGCCTTTCCTTTCGGTTTTACTGGATTTTGGCAGGTGGGTGATCAAAATAGTAATGCTGAAAGTCTCCCAGTTTTTGGGGAGACTGATTAAGGGGAAGAGTCGTGTTTAAGTGGGTCTGCAATACTCTAGCAGTAGGCTGGGGACGAGAGAGAGAGAGAGAGCAAGCAAGCGTCCATGCTGATGATGATCATCATGGCGCGCACATCATGGCGCCGAGGCCGGCAGACAGCTTGGTCAGAAGAAGAAGGGGAAAAGGGGAAAAAAAAACTGGAGTAGGAATTGGTTACTTCTGTCAGAGAAACTCAAGCAACAACGAACCCTGCGCCACTGCTAGCGTGCACTCGGCTGCTTGTGGGACCCCTAGTTACTTACTTACTTACTGGCGGCCACTGCCCGAGCTCCCTCCCTCTCTCCCTCCCCACCACCCTTTCTGTAAATTCTCTTACCACACACACACACCTCCAATCCCCAACAACAACCCTTCTTCCATCTCTACCTAGCTTTCTCCTCCTCCTCCTCCTCCTCCTCCTCCTCCCCCTCAAAACAACTGCAATTCACTGCAACAATTCCATCGGCATTTTGTTTAGTGTTCTTTTTTCTCTTTCTCTCTCTCTTACCAGACATTTCCCAAGCACCCACCGACCCTTTTATCCCTGTCTCACCAGGGCTCTTCCTCTTCCATCCTCCTGTTGCACCTCTGCAAATGGACTGCTGCATTGCAGCTACTGCTGCTGATGACATGATTGTTGTTTTTTCTTTCATTGGACCCCATTTGCCTCTCTATCAAATAAAATTATTTTGGGAGGGTGGGGAGGGGTTGATTGTCTCTCCTAGTAGGTAGTGATTTTGCCTTTTTGGCTTCTAGTTGCAGAGCATTTGTTTGTGGGTGGGTGGCTCAGTGGCTGATAATGTTTTATCATGTAATGTGTAGGGTAACAAATCATAGGGTAACAAATCATGTAATCCAGGCTGAGCTCTATAAACTATGTGTGCATATGTGTGTGCTATGTCCTTTTTGCTACTCGCAATTTATCATTGGATTTCGTTGGTTTTAAATAGTGATTGTGTGTGCCCTTTTTTTTCAAATTTATTTATTTTGTAAAATTGGCAAATTCTTACTTCTAAACCACACCAATGTTTTGCTGTAAAAAACCAGTGCTGTAATGATACATAGGGAGCAAATTTTCATATTTTGCAAAATTGGCAAACTCTTACAGTAAAACCACACAATATTTTGCTGTAAAAACCAGTGTTGTAATGGTATATAGGGAGCAAGCCTTGGTACATAATATTGGTATGTAGACTGGTATGAAAGAACATACCAGTCTGGTATCACCCGGAGGCAATACCAGCCTTATTATACCAGTTCCAAATGGGTATGGACCTGAGACAATACCAGCCTAATACCAGGTTTATACCTACCTACCTACCTACCTCATACCAGCCAATAAATCAACCCCTTGGGCACAATACCAGTCCAATGCCAGGACTAGACCAATATGAATAGTGTTAATATTGATCCAGACACCAGTATCTGGCTGGTACGAAAAAAAAAGTACTCAATACCAGTAGTACCCAACTGGTATGTGAAAGGGGAAATCCATCACAAAGGCTTGTCAAATAGGTTCATCCAGCTAATGCACTCTGTTGTTATGGAATGTTGCTAAAAGAGTTCAAAGGTCGGTTCCGCGATGGTAATGTTCAGGCTATATTATGCGCAATGGAATTGTCAAGCTCTGCCCAGTATGTTGGGTAAGGTGCAAGGCAAGAAGCCCATTAGGGCAAGCCAGACGACACACCCAACATAATGTGCAGGGTGAGGCCATTCCATGACATTAAGGTCTCTGGGGTTGGTGTCACATTCAAAGTTTTTGTTTTTTTTTTTTAAAATCATTTCCAAGAGACACATATTGGTCACAATTACAAGTGTATGATCATCAATGGAAGATTATGTCATATAATGTGGTCAAGAAACTGTCATAATCTGCCCACCCCAGACTCAAATGCATTAGAGAGGTAACTAGAACACAGAATATTGCAATTCCTTGCCAAGAGCCAGTTCTGCACTTTGGAAGAGCATAAGCCACAACTAAAAGTCCTTTATACCGGGGAATGTGCTTCTAAGATGCATTCTGCCACCCTAGTTCGTTCTTAGAGCTTGAAAACCTGACCAGCCTTGCCTTATTGACTGACCGACATCCCACATCGGAAGCCATTTTGGTTGGTAGTGAAGTTTTGGCCATAAAATTTTATTGGTCATAATACCGTAGTACGTTGGCCATTTCAACACACATCCGTCGAATAATTAATTAATTTTGAAATTTTTATTTCAAAAAATGGAATATTTTTAAATATTCATTATATTATCTTTCACAATATTTTTTGATTTGGAAGAAATAATTTTTGAAATTTTCAACAATTCTGAAAATAACATAATTAGTGTCGAATTGGCCAAGGTACTAGGGTATTAGAGTAAGTTGATCTTTGGGGTTGGGCTAAGTATGTACATATATACCAGTAATGTTTCGGGCGATTCTTGACTTTTACGAAGAACCATTAATTCTGGTTCTGGAATCAGCAGTTAACTTCCAGTTAACCTGTGGTTAGCCCCTGATTCCAACCTTTTTTCCCCCAAATATATATATATATAATTCATTTTTAAAAATCTGGTTCCACAATCAGGTCTGATTCTAGACCTGGTTTTTTTTTTTAAAAAGTTCTGGATCCAAACTTAGACCCAGTTCCAGCACCGACATTATTATTATTATTATTATTATTATGTAAATTTACATTTACATTATTATTTACATTATTATTCTATTCTGCAAAGTTTCTGCACAGTTTAATGAGTTTTCCAATTAGCCTTGTTGTGTGCAGAAGAAGACTGGGTAGGCAGCTGATTACTTTGTTCTCCTTACAACAATGTCTCAACAGATTTTGTCTGGAGAATAAATAAATAAATAATATAATAAAATAATAAAAATTAGATAAATATGTGCAGGAAAGAAAGAAAGAAAGAAAGGAAGGCAGTACCTACTTTAGCCAGTTGGAAATAATGTAAATACCAGCAAAAATAGCTGTAGCCCTTAGGGCAAAGAACATGGACATAACATGGGATGGGGGAGGAGAGGTGCCATTGATTTCTCTCCCAAATTCTCAACTCTGTTTTTCACAGGTATATTCTTCCTCTTGAAGGCTTTGGAAGTCTGATTATCATCATTTGTTCAAGCTCTTGCATTGCTTACACTAACAACAAGGGGTGTGTCACTCACACCATGGCCTTGCCATTTTGCATTAAAAATTATCTTAATACAAAAGAAGGAAATTATGGAAATTCAAATATTTCACCATGCAAAAAAAAAAAATCTTCAAAAAAAAAAAACCCTCTAAAAAAACCGCAAATCCTTCAAGATATTATTATAACTCTATTATAACTAATCTCAAGTTTCAACACAAGCCAAAACATATCATCTTTCAAAAATCCTTGAATCAGAATAGACCTACTACTACTACCTAGGGGCCAAAATCCCTTGAGCTACTATACTGTACTCTATAATGAATCTAAACACACCACTATCCTTGCCTTGGTAGGCAATGCCAACAAAGCAGAATACCATTTTTTTTCCTACATGGATAATGGCACTATAAGATAACTTACAATGGTGCATTCACACTTGATGTTACATTCAGTGTTAAAAATGAAAATCTAGATGGCATCCTAGGTGGCACCCAATGTTCAATGGACAATAGCTTCATGTTAAGTGAATGTTAGTTTAATGTAAAATTTTCATGGTAACTAGGTTTTAAGTCCTAAATAACTAGTATTATGGTGTTAAAGTGACTCGATGCTAGAGTCTCTAACATCAAGTGTGAACGCACCTAAAATAATCCTTCACAATTGAATGCAGTTAACAACACATATTATACACTAATGTCAAACTACAATAAACATAACAAACACATAATTTTCATTTACAAATGGGATGAAAACCAAAACAATAATAATAATAATAATAAATTACCTCACAAATGTGTCTGAACCATGGCTCCGTCAAATAGGGCTTATTCAGCATGAATACATGTTATAATCGATGTAAAGTCTGGAACCATTTAATATTCAACCAATGGGGACTTTACAATTTAGGCAAAAATTTGTGTCACAATTTGAAACTTATTTTTAATGGATTTATTGCTTATAATGAAAATTTTAGAATGTGTTTTGGAATTTAAGACATAAAGTTTTGAAGTTTATAACACTTGAAGTCAGAAAATCAAGTTAAGAAAAATATCATATTAATTTTGTTATAAACATTTCATCAAATATCGTCACATTGTTTATCTAAATATCCAGATTGATGTTTTTTGAGAATAATCTTTAATATCGTAATAGTACAAGGGCAGCTTCAACATTAATCTGTCAAATAATTAAAAATTGAAAATTACATGTCAAAAAAGAATATTCTAAACATTCCTTTCCAATTAGGCATCAAGTTTTCATTAGCAATCATACATAAGATGGTTTAGCCAAATCTTACTACTAAAAATATGAAATTTTTAAAAAGACATTTTTCTGTATTTCCAGCTACCTACTGGAACTTAATCTAGAATTTGGAAATTCTTTTTCTATATTTTGGTGATCGAAAAAATCAAGAATTTTCATTTTTTTTGTTTTTTAACTCCAAAAACAAACTAAATTTCAAATTCCACTAAGTGGTAAAAGTGTTGTAAATGATGGGTTTTATATGTAGGTAAGTATGTATGTACTCAATTATTACACTTTATCTTTTCATGGGTAATTTATACCCTCCATATATCATGAAATAAATAAGCTTTTTCTTTTTTGGGCATCAAATGCCATTTTTCAGTAAAACTTCACCACTTTCAAGAAACTAAAAAATTGAGAAAATAAATATAAAATCTCACTTGGTGTGACCTTGTTAAATTTTAATTCTATTTTTATGTCAAATAGTGAGAAACTTGGAAAAAGCACGTGTTCTCTCAATGTAAAATGTGTTTTTTTTTACCAAAAACTAACCATTTTTGCAAAATCAAAAAATTAGTAAAAAAACTAACCCAGAAAAAGGATTGGTTTGACCTTTTTTTCATGGTATTTAGTTTATTTCCAATGACAAAGATTACTCAAAACTCAATATCTCCTGCATTTGAGGTTTAAAAAATCCCCCCCCCCCAATAAATCCTACCCATTGAGCACTTTCCTTTCCAACAATATCAAAAGTGTCCCTTAATTTCCCTAAAAGCTTTAGTTTTAATTTTATGAGAAAATCTTCAATATTCAATAACTCTTACACCATAGGTCTAAACATTATGAAACCATCTCAATGCACCTCTACTTGTCAAGGGCTTTCCAATAGTAGCAAGTGCACAACCAAAGTGTGCCAGTATGGTTTGGGAGATATGAAACTAGCAAACCAAACAAACAAGCTACTTTGCTAAAGAGATTGTGAGACTTGGGGAAAAAAAATGTCAAATGTGTTTTTTCAGCAAAAAGTTACAAAATATTTATATATTAAAAAGTAAAATTTTAATTTTAAAATAAAAAATAAAAATAATGGCCTGGTGTGACCATGTTTTGTTTCCAACTTTGTTAATGTGTAAATCCTAGTTTTATGTGAAATTAGTGGGGTGCAGAGGAATCTGCCAAAGCATGACTCTGAAATAATAAGAGTGGTATGCTGCATGGGGGGAGGAGTATCTCATGCAATAGCATGGCTGTACACAATAATAAGTTTTCCATATGAGAGAGAGAGAGAGAGAGAGAGAGAGAGAGAGAGAGAGAGAGAGAGCATTTACAGTTGTGAGTTGTAGGGAGCCTTCCAATGGCAAGAGTGAACCAGCACCCACCAGCACACCATTCATTGGATATCCATCATGGATGACTTAGTTATGGATGAACCTCAACTGAGTTAGTATCTGGTTTCACCTTGGTAACCAATTGTGTAAGAAATATGTATATCTCATATATATATATATATATATATATATATAAGAAAATAGGTGAATACTAGGTAATTAGATGGTTTATATCAATTTTACAACATTGATATATGTATTTTTTAATATCAGATTGGTATGAATATGAATTTAGGTATCACCCAGTAGGGTGTAAATAAGGTTGAATATTTTTTAAATGGGTTGAATACGAATATGAAATTAGTTTCTGTTTTTTCTCTTTGAAATTCATATTGGGGTGTATGAACATTGGTATGGTATTGTTACTAAAAGATAGAGGTGAGAAAACTAAATACCCTCCTAAGCCTACTCTCCTTTTGAATTGGGAAGGAAAAAAATCCTCTACTTAAATCCCCAACTGACTTTCCCCTTTTGGAAAATAAAGCGAAACTAGTTGAGCAATAAGATTGTAACACTCTCTCACATAGCCACAAACATTGAAGAAAGGAAGGAAATAGTTGCATTCTAGGCACTCAATCCTTAACACCCTCCCTAGTGCCCCCAAAAGGCATACCCTTACCTAGCTCCGTCCACTACTTGCAACCTCGACTACTAGTATCAAAACACAATATAGTCACAAGCAAAACCTAGGTTGGTATCGTATGGTATGGAGGCAAGAAACCCTAACTTCATACTTGCCCTAATAAATATCTCATCTAAATCTACATAAACTTTCATACCAATTGAATAAAATTCTCTCATGCCATTACTCACACCATTACCATATACCCAAGTTGGCTCATCTATATCAATACAACACTGATTTATAAATAGGGTAAGGGTTTGTCTTCATTACTTACCTACTAACAATCCACAACTAGGTTGTTAGTAAAAATAACCAAAATGGTTAATAAGCACGATAATAAGCAACTGAGCTAACCACAATGGTTAGCTAGGGAACCAGAACAGAACAGAAAACCGCTTCTGGGGACATTTACCATCCATGATTCATGCATGGTGCAATGGTGGGTTCATTCTAGCCTTCTAGAGATGGGGAAGGCAGCAGCTGCAGCTGGTCCCCCCACTCCCTTCCCTTCCCTTCCCTTCCCCTCCCCTCCTCTTTTGCTTTAGACACAATGAGGCTGGCAAAGCAGGCTTTGAGGTTGGAAAGGTAAGGTTGTACCTCATTGAAGCCCCCCTTTACTTGTGAGGTGCAGAGTCTTATTCCCAGACACAATTTTTATTTTTTTCCCCCTTACATACGGCAAACAAGCAAAGCAAACATCCAGTTGGTTCAATAATTGAGCTTGAGAATTATTTCCGAATTATTGAACAACATAGGTAGGTAGGTAGGTAGGTAAGTAGGTAGGTAGGTTGATTACTAGGGACAATTACAATACTACTAACTTTTTGGCCTGGTAGGCAAAGATATTATGTTTAGATTCGTTATAGAGTGTAGTAGCTTAATGGATATTGGCCCCTAGGTAATAATAATAATAATAGGTCTATTTTTATATGAAATTTTTTGCAAGATGATATTTTGGCTTGTGTTGAAACTTGAGATTAATTATAGAGTTATAATATTTTGAAAGATTTTGGTTTCTTTTAGAGTATTTTTGAAGATTATATTTTTGCATGGTGAAATATTTGAGTTTCCAAAATTCTTGGTTTGCCTTCAAGATGCTTTTTAATGTAAATGGCAAGGTCATAGTGTGACGTACCCCTTGTTTGTATTATGCTTGGTCAAGCAAAAGCCCAAACTCCTAGATTGCCTCTCCCCCCCAAAAGGCTAAGAAAAGATAACCAAGCTATACCATCTCTCTCTCTAAGGTTTGTTGGCATTGGTAGGCAAGGCCAACAAACCTTTAGAGAGAGATTGTGTTTAGATTCATTGTAGAGTATAGTAACTTAAGGGATTTTGGCCCCTAAATAATAGGTATATTTTCATATGAGGATTTTTGAAAGATGATATTTTGGCTTGTGTTGAAACTTGAGATTAGTTATAATAGAGTTATAATAATATCTTGAAGGATTTTGGTTTCTTTTGGAGGATTTTGTGACGGTCATATTTATGCATGGTGAATTATTTGAGTTTCCATAATCCTTCTTTTGCCTTAAAATACTTTTTTCATGTAAATGGCAAGGCCATAGTGTGACACACCCCTTGATATTAGACTTTGAGAGAACAAAAAAAAAATGATCACATATTATTACCATATGAGAGTTTTTGATTGGTTATGTACTTTATAAGGGACCCCGGTTATGTCCCGGTCCACCTAGGAATGGGTAGAGCCCAATAGGGCCCGACACCATTCCGTCAGGTGGAAATGGGTTCCTACCATGGTATGTTCCAGAGTATACCTAACCAGTGTTCCCCATCATTGATTAATATTGAACCAAAAGTGGAACCAGGGATGATGATGTGAGTGCCAGGATAATAAAATTAGAAAATTATTTTATAATATTCTAGGATTTGGTAAGGTTATTTTCTGCACAAAACTTGCATTATTACATTCTGGAATGCCCACAATCAAATTGCACTGCATTTCGGAATGCCTTTTTTTTTCCACACAAAAGGTTATTTGCTCATGACACTTTGTGTGAGGTAAACTTTGTGGTTTCATCCATTACAATGTACAATATGTGGTGTTTATTATGACATATATTACATTAAAATTATAATTTGACATTGAGTTATGGCATATAATGATTAGTAGGTTTTGGGTCACGACTCACCATTTTGATGATTCGGTTGATTTCATCTAGCTTGTAAATCCCATGAACTCGTTTCTTTAGACCCAAGCATCAAATGCTCACTACATTTTTTGGCATGTTCCTTCCACAATAATTGCATGTCCTCATGAGTAAGAACAATAAATGTTTTTTAATCACCTTCAAAGGATGTTCTAAGTTTTAAGATCTGTTGTTCAATTTTTGTTTTCGGCCTAAGTTATAAGCTTTGTAAATGGATGAAAGAACTATGAGAAGATAAGCTTCTCGTTGACTAGTTGAATTTGGTCACCATTTGATGAATTGGATGATTTTATCTCGCTTCTAAATCATATTTTTTGCCAAGCTTGTTGGTCTCTAGATGGATGTCCAACCATTAGATGCCCACTCAATTGATAAGAACTTATCAAATGTCGACTTCCAAAACACTTATGTGCTTATTAATAAGAAGCAAGCTCAATGTTCCTACATGTGTTGTTCAATGCTTGTTTTCAATAAGTGGTGACAGAAAATGAAAGTCCTATCAAAAGACAAAATATTTTTTCCTTGATCAAGTGATTTTGACCATCACTTGACGGTTTGGATGATTTTATGTTTAGCTTATAAAATCACATGTTTGCACAACACCCAAGCATCAAAATGCCCACTAAATTTGGCCATGTTACTTCGATGACACTTAAGTGCTTGATAATACACGTGTTGTTTAACTCTTGATTTTGCCCACCAAGTTTGTTAGATTCTCAACTTGAATTTGAACCCAGATATGTATGATGTGACAACAGGGGGCCTTAAACCCTAAAAGCTTAAACCCCAATTATTGGGATGTGTGTATGTGACAAGGGCTAGACCGTAAACCCTAAACCTCAATGATGTGTGTGTATTTAGGGGTCATATTATGTGATGTGGGGACCCTTAAACCCTATTCTACATGTGTATTTGGGGTGTGTAGTATGCAATGCAGGACCCTTAAACCCTGAACCCTCCATTCCAATTATGAGATGTGACATGGGGACCCTAAACCCCAATTATGGTAAATGTATTATGTGAGATGGGGACCCTTAAACCCTAAACTTTAAACTGCAACTATGTGTGTGCATTTTTAGTTCCATGCATAACTCCTTCTGCATAAAACCCTCAAACCCCAATTATAATTTTTTTACTATACAACATGGGTACCCTTAAACCCTAAACTCCAATTATGAAATGTGCATTATGTGACCTAAGGATCCTTAAACCTTTAAACCCCAATTATGAAATTTGTATTATGCATGGGTGTTTGGGTTCCAATGCAAAGACCCAAAACCCTAAACACAAATAATTAGTTGTGTAACTTTTATGTGACATGGGGATCCTTAACCTTAGTAAATCTGTGTTATGCATGGGTATTTGGGTTCCAATGCATAGACCCTAAACCCCAATTAATGAGGTGTGTATTATGTGACACGGGGATCCTTAAACCCTAATTATCCGTGAGTATTTGGGGTGCCATGCATAGTTCCTTTCTGCATGAACCCTAAACCCTAAACCCCAATTTATGCATGAGTATTTGGGGTGCGATGCATAGTCCCTTTCTGCATGAACACTTAACCCTAAACCCCAATTATGCATGAGTATTTGGGGTCCCATGCATAATTCCTTTCTCCATAAACCCTGAACTGTAAACCCCAATCATACGTCTGTGTTCACTGTTAGGGGTCCCACCCAGAATTCATTTCTGCATTGGGGACAGGAAGAAGAAGCTGCCATTGGGCTGTTGTTGCTGGCGATATGATGATGGTGATGGTGCTCTCGTCTTTTGTCGCACTGCTGCTAGTAGCTAGCTATCATAATAATTTTGGGTTTCTCTCACACCATTACCATGTTGATTACCTGGCTCCTATTGAAACGTCTTCTTCTCTTTTGTCTTTTGTGATTACCAATACCAAATCAGGGACTGGTGGAACCTCAAGTCTCTGATGTGAAAACCTGGCTGGTGGACATGCATTTGGATTCAATCGAACAGAGGCATGTGTGTTTTTGTGCATGTGCTTTGATGCTTCCCACTTATGGGTGCTCTTCACCTTATTAGCAAATTACGTTTCGTCTACGAAAATGCAACTCAATCAGGAAGTTTCTTAAAAGGAATTGTCATTTGCGCCGATCTTCCACCAATTTTAGAAAAGCATTCGCAGTTACGCCGGCGAGAGAGAGAGAGAGAGAGAGAGGTTCTGAAAGGAAGAGAGAGAGAGAGACATAACCCCCCCCCAGTCTTTATTTGTCAAAGAGCAAAAACTTCCACCAAATGAGGAGAATTGCAACAACAACAAATTTATTATATGCATACTCTTGAAATACGCTGACAAGGAGCAAAAAGCTTCCACCGAATGAGGGAGGAGGAGAATTGCAACAAACGAACCACAACAACAAATTCTATTTCTGCTCTTGAAATAAGCTGACAAACATACCAAATCAAGCTCCATAAAAGGTGCCGAACAAACCAAGCTTGATTACCATATCAAGCTCCATAAAAGGTGCCGAACAAACCAAGCTTGATTACCATATCAAGCTCCATAAAAGGTGCCGAACAAACC
>Ga0116229_10003233_pt1 | contig 26707 bp, 14 predicted proteins | sample S1TSphgellanicum_3_FD_87313 | JGI IMG/M metagenome (GOLD analysis project Ga0116229, IMG submission 87313) | Host-associated microbial communities from peat moss isolated from Minnesota, USA - S1T2_Fc - Sphagnum magellanicum MG | ecosystem: Host-associated > Plants > Peat moss > Unclassified... | reverse complement strand
GCTGCTGCTGCTGTGCTCTGCATGCCCGCCATTGCGTACTCGACGCCGTTATGAGTAGCATGAAGACTAGAGCAAACTGCTGTCGAAGAGTCCCAAAAGTACTGACCATGCGGCTTCTTCTTCTTCGCATCATCGGTAGTGGTACTTGATCTCTGCAGCTTGATCTGAAGCTCGTCGGTAGTACAGCTTGCAGCTGGTTTATGATCTTCCTCATCTCGGAGATTTGTTGCAAACCCATATTGATTGATCAAAGCAACTGTCCTGATTTCGAAAGTCTTTGAATCGGCCTTTCGAGAGTGATTCTCAATTCCTTAGATTAGAAGCTGCTGGATTGTTCAAGATTTCTATATTCTTCATGCGGGATCAGCAGCTAGCTGCTCAGGGCCGGGGAAATTTTGGGTCTTGATGACTACCAGCTAGCTAGCTAGGTACTTCTTCGCACAGCTGCCTGCTTCATCTCGACATTTGTCCAAATGTCTTGCTAAACTTTGTGTAGTATAAGACTAGAGAAACTACCAAGAGCTAGTGCGACCGCGGGGTTCAACAATCTTGTGCAATTCACACCTAAAAGCTGCAGTAGTCAGCTGAACACATTAGCTAGCTTAATGACCAACTATAAAAATCAGCTCGTATTGCTAGAATCTTGAACTTAATCCTTGAAGCAGCAAGCAGCGATTGCAACGACGAAGATTAAAAGCACATCATGATGAGCTTTCTCACTACCCGCAGAGCTCGCACGAACAACGACTGATGATCCGGGGATCAAATTAGCACTCGCAGCTGCTCTAGAGCTGCAGGGACAACAAACAACAATACTCAAAAACTATACTTTGTAGATGATAATTGCATCAGATCTTTCTTTGTTGCACAGCTCTAGTAATGATAAGCTCTAGATGTTCGACAACAACTCGGCAGTCGATCGACTGTATGAAGACAATATGTGACGAATGCGACAGGTAGGTAGCTAGCAAGTGTGCATCCGATCGACTGATGGATTTTGAAGGCCATGAGTGCAAGTATATATAACTCCGAGATTCGGGGTGGGTACTAGCTCTACGCAGTGAATTTCTTTCACAGGTGGTGGGAATCGGAGATGGGATCCAGTTCTAAAAACAAGGATCTGAGGATCCTCCTGCCTGCCTGCCTGCCTGCCTGCACGGTTCCTGACTGCATCAAAGATCAACTTGATTAGGATTATGTCAACTGCTGCAGCTGATTAGCAAACTTGGCAGGAAGTTATGAATAGTAATGGATTATGAAGGAGAGCCTGTTGATCATCCGCCTCCTGCACAGCAATCTTGCTGCACGCAATCCCTGTGGGACCATTGATCAAGGAAAGCTTGAATTTCCAGTATGCAAAACATTCATGAAATGGTTTGCTTGACAATGAGAAAATACAACTTAGATCCCCTTAATATTTCACAATGGGAAAAAATTGGAATAAAACATTGAAATATAATCGGTCCCACAATTCCCTTGGAGAGGAGATTTCCCTGTGATATTATATAAGCCTTTCCCGGGATGATTAGCTGCCGTGATCCTCAAGCTCTCTCTCTCTCTCGCATCATTGATCAGCAGCTGATGCAAGAGGATTCCAAATCTTAGAGAAATTATGGTATCTAGACCAGACTTCCTCGTGCAGCAGCATTTCAATGATGAATATGCATTCATTCATTCATCGCGACCAGCTGCTGCTGAAATCTAAACTTTCAAATCGTGCCCGCATGAAATTCCAAGCTCGAAATCATGTTCCACACAAAAGAATCAATTGGGTTCAATTTTTTTTTTTTTTTTGGGTTTGTTTCTTCTTTTTCGTCGTCGCAGCTGCCCACCTGCATCCATCTCCAACTGGAAAAATCCGTAGGCCTTAATATAATTCCGAACTCCAGAATAAGACTTATTCCGAATGATTTCGGATCTTGTTAATTATTCTGAGTCTTGAAATTACTTATGCACCTGCTGATGATTCCACAGTTCACAAACCTTCAGGAGCTAGCTGCCTATAATTCAACCAAAGAGCAGTCAGATCAAATTAGAGACGGAGATTAGGATCCATTTTCAGGCTCCTCCGGCCTGAAACACGAGCCTGCAGATTGTCTGACAGAAAAAAATTACTCTGACAGTTGATCGGCGCAGCTTTTTTTTTCTTTTTTAATTTTCTTTTTTGTGGGACCGACAGTAGGTAGAGTAGGGAAAGGAAAAAAAGCAGAAGAAAGAAGAAGATGAAACACATGTTGCAGCACGGTCCGCTTCTGCTGCAGCTGCATCGGGAAGCTAGCTATGGCTAGCCATAGCTCTCTTGCTTTAAGAGAAATCAGCAGCGCTTGATGCGGAAAACAAACCGCAATTAGCGCAAACAAAATTCAAACCAAAGCCCACTTTGTTGTTGGGTACGTAAATCCAGCAGCAGAGGATTGGTTAATAGCTCATGTCGCACACGAGGAAGACGATCCGTGCGTCAGGTACATGCTTCGCAAGTTTTGCTTCCCCTCCTCCCCTACCGCCCCTCCACCGCTTTCCTGTGGAAGACCACGCCATTCAAGAGCGCCGCGGCGCGGCTCGGCGAGCAAGAATTGAAGCGCGAACCCGTCCACCGCCTGCGGCTCCGTGATCTCGGGAATTATTAAAAATTTTTTTACTGTTTTCGAAATTTACCGCTACTCGGAAATTTGGAATTTACCCCAGTGATCACGCCTGGTAAAAAAGTTACCTACCTACCTCCTTTACCGGATTTGACTTTTCACAACAGGTAATTATTATTATTACCCGTCAAAGATCCGCTTTTTATCCTTGACTTTTTTTTAAACCAGTGTTGGGTGGGTGGTTTAGTTAGCGTTGCCCCTTTAGTTAGTGGTTTCAATTAGTAAAAAACCAAACTGGAACCGGATTCAAAACCGGATCCAGTTCTAGAACCGGAACCAGAACTGAATTTCATTTATTTAAAAAATTGGGGAAAAAATCTGGAACCAGGGGTTAACCAGAGGTTAACTATTGGTTTCAGAGCAGGTTACCTGGGACCTAAACTGAAACCAGGTCTAATTGCCAGAACTGAAATCAAAAATCAGAACTGGAATTTCCTTTTTCCAGAACCAGTCCAGAACTGGACCCAGGGTTCCAATGTTTTGTGGAACTGGTCCCAATAAATGTTCAGACATACAACTCTTACCCCCCCACCCCCTCCCCCAACCCCATCCCATATTGAACTTGAATGGGCATGTTTACTCTGATGATGTTCACATTTATTTTTATTTTTAATTATTTATGTTCCATATTTTAGTTTTAAATGAAGTTCAAGTTCCTTTCATGGTGTTTCTTTGCCATGAAGTTGTAATTTTTTTCTCTTTTTTTGTGATTTAAAAAAAAAACCATGTATGATGTTATGATGAGTTATGAACATCACTAATTGTTTAATTATTTTTATCTCAAATTCTTTGTCCCAAGTTCCACTCCACTCTTTCTTTGACATGGATTCATTGAGCAAAAGGATTCAACTTCAAAGTGATGATGATATATTATTCTTTGGGAATGTTGCAACTTGCATATATCCTTGTTTGTAGTGATGAACTATTCTAAAATTAAAAGGCCCCTTTCAAAACTTTAGGCAATAAAAGGCATGGAACCTTGGATATACCGTCCATCACAAGTTTTGACGATACAAAAGGGTAACTTAATGCAATAAAATATCACATTAGTTATGCAATTTTTTTACCCAATTGATATCCTAAGCTAATTTTATGAATAAATGAATAAAATGAATATTGAATTTACCTAAGAGACAACATGAAGCCCATAGAGATAGGTGAGAATGAAATTGTTCTTGCTAACTTTTCACATACTTTGGAATTATTTCAAAAAATTTGTTCATCATTTTTCCTTCACAACAAAACAAACCAAAATTCAACGTGTCCAAAATCGACCCATTCATTGGCGCTCCAATCATGATATCGAATGGATTTTGTGGAGACACTTAAATGAAAAAGAGCATAGAGACGTGTGATCAAAGGCCGAAATGGCACCTTCATTATTTGTCTCGTCTTTACAATGCCCATCATTTGGTGGGCATTTGTTGCACCCACTATGCTTGCAGATTTGGAACTCCATCTCACTTGGAGTGATGGATGATTGGTTTGGACCATTGCCAATTTTTATGTGCTTGCAATGCTAGTCTTCACCACCCACCATTTTTAAATTTTTTTTATGGTAATTATGGCACCCAAAAAAAAAAAAATACAAACATTTTTTAGTGAGAAAAAGCAGAGTAACATGACCTCCAAATACACTACAAAAATTGGAGCATGTCTTTATGAATAACAATGAGACAAAGTTTGATGAGAAATGCAGAGAGTGTCATCACCCAAAGGTCACAACTCTTTCGTTTCCTTAAAAATTCTTCAAAAAACATAAGACAAATTCCTTTTCTGACAACCAACTTCTTTTATTACATATTCAAAGGATTGAAGGTTTTTTCATGTGCATTTTATCAGCTCAACCCTATTTCCCCCATTAACTCTTCCACGTAAACAAAAGCCTACTCAAAATCACTTACAATCTACTCAAAAGCTTCACAACAACAAATAATTTGAAATCCGACAACAACCACAACAACAAACAAAGATGGTCGCCCAAGCAACCAAAACTAAGAGAGTCAAATTCTCTCTCCCCCCCCCCCCAAATGACTTATATAAAAAACCCTCTCTATAGTGAAGAAAGGAAAGGTTGGTTACCGAATTTTGGAACTCAAGTTGGCTGTTGTTTGCTCTGCCACAACCATTGATTTTGTCTGTTGGCATGTTGGTGGATTTGTTGAGAGAGAGCAACATGCTTGATACCCGGAATTGAGTTTTGTGGTAATGTTTCGAGTTTTTGACCTCCCATGAACTTGTGTGAGCTCAAAGAGTATCTTGAGAAAGAAAGAGGAAAGATTTCTTCGCCCCTATGCTTTGCTTTTCTAAGAGAAATCAAGAGTAACGTAATTAATTAATTAATTAATTAACTTGGATGAATATGCGTATATGGCTACTATTTCCTTCAAAATTGGTTGATCATAACAAAAGTGCCCAAAAGCTTTTATTGGTCCCCAAATGAGCTTCTTGCAATCATTTTTCTTATAATGTACATAAAAATGAATTGTTGGTGTGTAAAATGCAAATCACTTTGGTCATAAAATATCAATTGGGTAGGCCCATTTTTTCTTTCTTTTCTTCTTAAGTTTCTTCATTGTGTGCGAAGGAAAATGGTGAACAAGGTGCCATCCAACAAGCTACCCAAGTTTTAATGATGATTATGTATTACTATAAAGCTTTGCATATGGATGATGATGATGATGATGAAAGATGAAATCAATGTCAAAAGGAAATTACAATACATAAATAATAAGAGAAAATTTATGAAATAGGTATAACCTTTAAGAAAACCCAAAATAAATGTTGATACAAAAGTTAACATCATTCAAAATTTCTCCACCTTTACAAATTGCCATATGTATTGATTTTTTGAAAAGGGGGTTTTTAATATAGTTTGGTCATCAATGGGCCTCCTTCTTAGGAACTAATTTCTATGGAGTTTTGTATGGAATGAATTCAACAATAATTAATCTCACGAACCAATCATTTGGAATCTCATTGTGTGATTACTTATTTTTCTTTCCTTGAAAATTGCTTATGTTTGGGGATTAACAAATAAATCTTTCAAGAGACGGTATAATGCTTCTTTTATATGAAATTTATTCATTTTTTTCCCTTGCTAGAGTTTTAGGTTTAGTTCAAAGAATTTCAGAGTAACAAATTACTTTAACATGGACAATTTTCATGGAATATAGTTTCAAAGTATTATTGGAGCCTTGAATAAAGGAATATCACTATTTGTTTCAATTGTGAAATTTTTAAATGATAAATTCAATCTCATTAACACATGAATGTGGAATAAATCAATTTTGCAATACAAAGATTAATGTAATATTGAAAAAAAATAAAATCTTAAATTTGTTGAATCATCATCCCTATATATATCCAACAACACGTGCCATGGATATGAGCTCATCACATACATGACATCACCTTGACCATGTCACCCTGTGTTTAGGCACAAGTTTTGACCTTCAAGTCCCCTGTTTCATCCCCAAAATTGCAATGGAACCAGAAAATGTCTCTAGGAGTTTCTGACTTCCCACCCCTTCTTTTTCTTCTTCCAGGATTTCAACAGAGATTTTCATCTCTCTCCTTTTCTTCTGACAATTGGACATAGTTCCAGAAACATGTTTGTGGGGTGGGGGTGGGGACTTGGTACCAACTTGTGTTGAGTAGTTACAGAGACCCTTTTTTAGACAAGAGCTGCAGAGAGATCTGGTTCTTTTTGTGAAGCTTTTTTGCATATGTAAGGTTGTTGTAAGCAATAAAATTCTTTTTGTTTTTCTTACTTAGTTTGCAAGTGTGATTGATTGATTCCAAAATTCCATTATGGATAGTAGTACCTATTTTCTTGTGCAAATGGTGTTTTTTTTCTTCTTCTTTTATTCCCAACAGATGGTTTGGTTATGTGTACCAGTTCTAAAAGTTCTGGAAAGCACGAAACAAACACCTGAATTTCCCCCTCACTCCATCCCCCCCAACATGTAAACCCTAAAACCCTAAACCCTAACCCTAACTCCTCATTCAGAAACCCTAGTTTGTACCTCTTTCTGTTCCCACTTGATAAAGCACTTGGAGAAATCTCCTAGTGTATTTGTAGGGCACCTTATCCCCATGAATAACCCTAATAACCCTAAATGCTCATTTGGTTGGGTTACTTTCTCCCTTCACATGCAAAAAATTATTACCCATTTGTGGGTGGGCCCAGCATACTTTTATGCAGCCAGAGTGAACCAAAATCCCATCAATCCACCATGAAGGATGGATGATAAGTGGTGAGAATTCAGTTTTCTGTTGGGTTCCAATTCCTTAGCTAACCATGGTGGTTAGTTAAGAGGTTGCTCTTTTTGCTACCTACCTACTAACAACTGGCAAGCAAGTTGTTAGGAGGTAGGTGGTAAAAAAAACAGCCCTCATGTATGTGTAAACCATCTACTTACCTAGTAGTGACCTATTTTTCCTACCTATCTACCTATACATAGCACCTAGTTCTTACAGAATGGGTTAGCAGGGTGAAAACCAGATATTAACTCAGTTGAGATTCATCCAAAACTGAGTCATGGTGGGCATCATCCAGTGGATGGTGCATTGGTGAGTGCTAGTTCACTTTTTGCTATAATAATTTTTGTGTTTGCAATTTGAGAAGAGAGAGAGAGAAGACCTACTATTTTTTAAACCCCAGAAGAGGGCTTTCACTTTATTAGGTGTATAATTATATATATATATTATGATGGGGTCATCACAAAAAGAACTTTTAAGAAAATTATTGGGTTCATTGGAACATACCCAAAATAGAATTCATTATTATCATATGGAAAACATTGGAGTCTGGAGAATGTTGTTGCAGAGTTTTATAGATTAATAAATTATGCACAAACTTTCTTGTGTGTTTGAACATTTGTTTTGTGTCAGAGTAGGCAGTACTCCATTTAAGCTTCCAGGGAGCAGCAAGTAGGTACTTCTCCCTGCACACCTGCAGCAGGCTCATGTCTTATCAAGCTTCTTGTGTGTTTCTTAGGGGAACTTGCTTGACCTGCCAGCTTCAAATCTGCCTGGACAAAGGGAAGCAGTGAATAGCATCAGGTCAGGAAATCCAAGTACTTTGCAGAGACTTGTATTGTCCACATTTCATGGAAAGTTTGTTGACATAGCATTCATTTATTGGCTTTGAGTAGTGCATCTACTTCTAGTAGTAGCTTAGTTGTTTGTTAACTAGTTTGAACCCCATGCCTAACGCACAGGTGTGTGTGAATTTGACGGTACATATTACAAAATTACAATTACAAACTACATTTTCAAAACCTCTTTACATATGACATTCCGCATGTATCCATAGGGACCCTGGCTGCTGAAAATCTTGATGTTTGCACTGCTTGTGACCCGTGAGATAGCAACATACAGCTGACCATGGGAATAGACCGGAGACAGCAAATATACCCAATGTTGTTCAACTTGTAAATAAGTAGTAAGTTACTTATTTAGTAGGTATCAATCTATTGAAAATTATTTCTTTGTTTTTGTATGTTGATAAGTTCCAGTATCTAGACCCCCTCCATGTTCATAATTGTTAGGGTTTCTGGTGCAGCCAATTTTCACATGCATCATAATAATACCTTTGGCATCCAGCATATTATTATTATTGGCAAAATTGTTTTTCTGGGCAATCTGATCATTCCAATTACCAATATATCTATTAAGTTTGTGTGCTAAAATGGCAACTGACATCCATTGCCATAATTATTATGGCAAATGCAAGCCTTAAAATTGCCAATAGCTTAACAGCTGCTCGTTTTGGCATCCATTGAACTATAATAAAAAATTATGGCAATGTAAAAAGCATTGAAAATTTCCAATATTCTAAATAAAATTTTAAAAAAAAGAAAAGAAAGCCCAACTCAACTCTTTCAGTTGTTGAGAAAGAGTTAGGATGAATGTACCTAAGTCCAAAAACCCCAAAATAAAAAATAAAAATAAAAATAAAAATTTACAACACTAATATATATTAAGCTCCATCGCGCCGCGTCTTTATTCCACTGTTTCTCTGCCCCGTTGGAGTAAACAGACCATGATGGGACAAATGGATGATCGAATGGATGGACGGATGGATGACGGGACAGATGGATAAAATGATGCTTCACGACGTCCTTTACTATGTGTAATAAGCTCCTGAAAAGTAGGTGGGTCAGTAGCTTAAAATGGTTGAAGAGGTAAATATTAACCTTGTTGGGTAATTCCTTATGAAGGGTTCTTGATCTGTTTATCCCCAAATGTGAGAACAATTGGTTTTCATTATGAGAACAAGACTGAGAACTGGTTGAGTATTTGGGTACTTATATGAGAACCGCCCAACACTGGTTCAAACACACGCCTTTTGAGTCACCCCTCATGCTCTAGTGTTCTCCCCTTCTCACATTCTCACGCTCCCAAGCTCCTAAGCACTCCTTCACTCCTAACCATCCCATGATGCACATTATTAGTCAAAGTTATCTTGGAATAATCCAACCCTAACTCACTAACTAAATCTAGACTTGTTAAGACCTAGTTTAATTGTGGTTTTCGCACACACCCATTCCCAAAATCACTTAGAAGGTTCTCAAGGGACGACACCAAATGATGTTTTAGGACAACTTGATATAAAATTGTCCCCAAGAAAACATTTAAGATGTCTTGAAATGAATGCCAATTTGTGTCATCATTCATGATGGCTTCTCACACCCCTTGATGTCATTCCCCTTTTTAGGCTCTTCAATTTACATGGAGGTTTTTTTTTTTGAGTCCATATTTAGGTTTCATTTTGATTACCCTGGCCACCATGATAGGGAAAAATTGCTAAACAAGCCAACAAATAATATTGGATTATGTTTTTACAAACCCTCCTTTACCTTAAAGAACATGGGTCACAATTCCATGCACTAGAAACTTCTCCCCCACAAGCTCACTTTCAATTCAAAAGTATGTCATTTCATTCCCATGCATCAATACCCTAATCTCATCTAATTGAGCTCTTTAAAAGTTTTTCCTTAAAGTTCAACTCCCAAGGTCCGTTTCCATTCCAAGTTGTTATTGTTTCACACAACCTTCCATTTAATCGCTCCAAGGAATAGCTTCTTGCACAACTTGACCTTCCAACTTTTGTGGAGTTTGTGCACCTTTGCTTCAAGTTTAAAGTTTTATCAAGGTTTAGGTTTTAGGGTTTAAACCAAGGTTTGGACCCAAATTCAATTAAATATTGAAAGGACATCAAAAGGTTTAAACCCTCACTTTTGATGTCCTTTCAACATTTAATTGAATTTGGGCCTTTGTCACAATTTTTTGTCTTTTATGAGTTTTCTTTTGTTCCATTTCATGCCCTTTTTCCAACCCAAACTTGATTTCCACCATTTCAACCAAACGGTTTAACTAGCCTAACTTCACCCATTGTGCTTTCTTCAAGCGGCATCCCTTCTACTTTATAAAATATTTCTTGCTGAAATGTTTAGTTTTTTTAACACCCAAAATGCATTCAACTTCACCTATGAGCCTATGCTCAATGATGTCAAGTCTTGACTGATAAGTTTGCTTTTTATCTCTTTTTTTCTTTTTTTCATGAGTGTGGGATTCACCATGAATGTTGTTGGCAACAACAAAGAGTAAACATTTGGGTGCAATTTGTAAAACACCTTGTATGGCCTTGCATATTCTATATATGAAATGACTTGCAAGAACTTCAAGCATTTTAAAGTCTTAAATATTCAACCACACAAAGTTACCAACCTCAAATTCAATATATTTTTTACTCTTATTGGCTTGTTTCTCATAATTTGTTTTTTATTTCCCCCAAGAGTTTATTTTGCCTTTTGCGTTCATCTCTTCATGTTTTCCACCCATTTCTGTACCATTTTTGTCTCCATGATGTTCTTTTCCTATCCTTGGGATGGTTAAAATCCATGAGTTGCCTTGCTTCAACTCCTAATGCCAATTCAAAAGGATTTACCTTCACAATAAAATGGAGTTTTGTGGAGTTGTAACAAAACTTCATTAAACCCAAGTGGTCACCCCAATCTCTATTATTAGCATTTAAATAATTTTGGAGTTACTAGTTTAGTATCTTGTTGACTTTCTTAGTTTGGCTATCAATTTGCATGTGGAACTTTACCTAGTTTTGGCCTCCTTCATAAAAAAAGTCTAGGAATTTTAACATGAATTTTTTATCACAACCATTTATTGTGACCTTAGGCATGTGATTGTGCCTTACCCACATATTGAAAAACAACCTTGTTATGTCTATTGTTGTGGCATGGTTTTAATTGGCTCAAACTTGACTACTTTGAAAAATAACTCTACCACCGCCAAGATGGTATCCTTTCCTTGCCACTCTAAAAGGCATGTCATAAGGTCCATTGAAATTCTCTCATATGAACCAATTGGGGTAAGTAAGGCCTTAACAACACATATTTTCTCTTGTTTGCCAACTTGGTGCTTTCATAGTTCACATAACAAATGCACATGTAGTTTTGGGCAAACCCATCCTAACATTAGGAATGTCACCTTTTCGTTTTATTGAACCCATTCAACTTTAGAAACATATAGGAAGCACTTAAATAAATATTTTCATTAAAAAAAAATTGTAAGTACATTTGTTACGTTGTATAGATTCTGAAAATTTAATAATATCAAAAATATTTTATATTTTTGATATTCATGATCATTACATTTTCAAAAAGTTTCAAAAATGTTACATTGTTTTCTTTCCTTGAACTTTTTTGGTTACAAACACATGTCGGGAACATATTTGGGGATTTTTTTTGAATAATTATTTTTGGGGGTATGTTATTTGATTTTTAATTAGGTGATTAATTGAAAAGGTATGATTTAGTTATGAAAATACAAAGTTTAGTAATGTAATTCCTAAAAAGGCCATGAAAATTATGAATATAAATATGTAATAATTTTTATCTTTTGTATTTCAATAAAATTTAAGACCATATACTAGGGCAAAATTTTGATAAACATGACAAAATAAATTTATAGTTGTGAAAATATTTAAAGAAAGAGGCCTAGAAAAATTATTTAGCCAATTTTTGTTCCTTAACCAATTTTTGACATGATATATTAGCACCACCCAAGGATGGGTTTGTTGTGTTTTGAGTTTTTTTTCATTTTGAGTCAAAAATTTTACTTAAATTGTCCTTGTGGTTCTTTCCCCATGATGTCCTACCGTAGGCACATAATGCACTTCTTATATGATTTTGTGTGTGACTTTCAAAAAAAAAACATAAACACACAATTGTTTCCATCAAAGCAACCCATTTAAGCAACTATTTTGTGATGGCCCTTGATTGCATTTCAAAATATCTTAAAGACACATTTTTCATGAAGCCTTTCATCTTTTGCAATCCTAAGTAGTGTTGCCATGTTTTAAAATAACTTGCTATTATGAATAATTATTTTCATGAGTTAGCCATTTTAGTTGGGGTCTCATTATTTTTTTTCTTTCAAAGGTGATAACATATTTATTTTGCATTAACACACCCCAGATTGTAAATCCATTTGCATTGGTGTGCATTTCAAATGGTTTGGTGAAGTTTGGGAACTTCAACATAAAAGCAAATGAAAAAAATTCTTTAACTCTTTGAACATATTTTGTTATTCTATTTGTCAATCAAATAACAATTCCTTTTTTAGGAGGTCCATGAGTGGTTTGGCCAATGTTGAAAAATCCTTTATAAACTACCTAAATAAATTGGCCAATCTATAGATGGATTTTATTCCCTTAGCTATGGCTAGGCTTTGCCATTCTTTAATGGCTTGAACTTTCGTTAGATTAGACCTTATGTTTTCTTAAGACAAAATATTTCGTAGAAAGTCCATTTCCAACTTTATAAATTCACCTTTCACTTTGTTGGCATAAGACTTGTTATCATGAAACTTTTGCAAGACATATTCCAAGAGTTGGGCATGTTCTTTTACCAACTTAGAGTAAATTAAAATGTCATCAAGATAAAAACATAGTCAAAGGAGCCACCCAATTGACTGGACACTCCTTAAAATTGTTTTCTTGTATGTTAGAGAAATCACAAGTGAAGCATAATAATTTGGACTATCATTTTTTTTGGAATATTTTTTATTAATTGCAAAGTTTACATATTCAAAGTTTTATGCAAATCAAAAATGTTTTTGCATGTTCATAGCATTCAAACCTCAAGAATGGATAATCCTTGTTTTTTTTTTAACATCCTTTTTTTTAACCAAATGTGCACCATTCCTTTTGAAAATTGGAGTGGATTTTACGATTGATGATTAGAAGGGCAAAAGGACTTGAACTAATGAATTTTCTTTTATAACCCATTTGATCACATTTCATTCAAAAATACTTTTGATCTCAAAAATTATGGATTTTGAAATGTGCCTTTAATAAAAGTTGTTCATACTTATGTGATAGAAGGCATAAATGCATAATATACATGACACAAAATTAATTTGTAGTCAAAATGTATTAATATCTAAAATGCACTATTAAATGGAGTATTTAAAATACAAAATTAAAGTTATAAACCAACACAAAAATGACACGTGTCATGTATAATCTTTGAAAAAAGAATTTTATTTTGATGCCCCTAGCTCCTTTGATTGTGTTTTCATCCATCAATATAAATGATGATGAACTTGCTTAACTTATTATAGAAAATGTAGTTCATGAAAATGATAAATGTTGAAGGTGCATTGCACAATCCAAATAGCATGACCAAAAATTCATAAAAGTCATACCTAATATTCATTACCATCTTTTCAACATCCATATAATGTGAATTTGATAATAACATGACTTCAAGTTCATTCAACTGACATAACAAACCCCGTTTAAACAATCAAACAAAACATCAATTCAAGGCGAGGGGTAATTGTTCTTTATGGTGATTTTGTTCCAAGTGTAATAATCAATGCAAATTCACAATTTACCATCCTTTTTGCCCACAAAAAAAATTGAGGTTAGATAAGGTGACTAATTTGGGTTAATGGTAGTTTTTTTTATTAAGTCATTTATTAGATTCTTAAGTTCCTCAAGTTTTTTTTTACTAAGTCTATAAAGAACCTTAGATGGTGGGTGCCAACCATTGCACAACTTTAATTTTGTGATCAATATCACAACAAGGAAGCAATTGTTTAAGAAATCCATCTTTTAAAACATTTGAAATTTTATTAAGTGTGTTTGAAATACAAATGGGTCATTGGCTAGCCCTTTTTACTTATGTTTTAACACCAAACTCATTTGCATGCATAAAAATAAAAAATGAAGTTGTAATTCTTGTAGAAAAATTAAATGAATACCTATTGAAACAAAATTAACCTAGTACCCAACATTTAAATTAACCAAATCATCAACTAACCTCACTATGACTTTCAATTTAGAGCTACTTTTCAAAATGTCAACTTTGTAGAAGTTCAAAAAAATGTTACCTAGGATAGCCTTGAAATCATCTAGCTCACACATTGTGAAGTTATTTTTGAATTCAACTCCTGTACATTTTACACCCCCAACATTATTCAAATGATGGTTTCATGTCACCTTGTGTTACTTACACCTTGATGGGTTTCACCACCTTTGTGGTGGTCCATCCTAATTCCACATTTGCCTTGGCAACAAATTGCCATTTTGTAATTCATGCCTTACTTTAATGGGTTTAGGGTGGTCTTTTATCATGTGTCCCAAGTACTTATAGTAAAGTAATTCATTTTGCTCAAATCCTTTTAGGTTTTTTCTTTTTTTGAAATTCTATGCCTTTATGGGGAAGCTTATCCCATTTTTTCTTTTTATCCCTTTTAAACCTGCCTTGGGCTTTGGAACTTTCACTCAAGATGACCACTATGGTGGCTAGCCACTGTCATTTTTGTGGAATGATCTTCCATACAATCTACCACTTTCATCATTTCTTGGAAAGTATTTAGGGTTTCACCCTTTTAAAGGATTAACTTGTGAGTTGAAGGTTGCAAGCCATGAATAAAGACCACCTTTCAAGCATATTATTATTTCACTAGGACAAGGTTCAATAATGCATTAAAGGTTTGGACAATGCACCAAGTCCTTCCCCTTGATGCAAGTTCAAAAGTTTTTGCCCATCCTTTTAGATCTAGTTATGTGAGGTGAATATCTCATTCAACTTGATCTTGAAATCATTCCAAAATAACATCACCATTAGATTTGGTTCAATGTCCTTTTGCATTGTCCACCATTCCATTACGTGCTTGCAAAACAAAAATTGAGCCATTCAAAACTAATGCACCATTCGCAATCATGATCCTTGTTTCAAAATAGGCCTTCACTTGGAAAACCCACTAACACACCCTTTTTTCCTTTGAAAAATTAAAACATTTGGGCTAGCAACATCCCCTTTGTATGTTTCTACAACTTGAGGTTTGTTTGCCTTTGTCAAAGCTTCAACTTTCAAGCAAGCTTTGATTTATTTAGCTTTGTTGTAGCAACATCACTTGCAAAGTATTCACTATTTGTGACATATCTCCTGAGACTATTAGGTTCTCCATAGCTTGGGAGTTGGCTCCTTCTTTGGCAAGGTTTTTGGCTTTTTCCACCACTTCCCTCTCAAAGGCTTTCTATTTTTGTTGCCATGTTAAACACTCCTTTGTAAAATTAGCATGTTCCAAAAACATTCCATTTTTTTTTGGCCAAGTTTTTAACACAAGACCTCATCTTTGTTGTACTACCTTTTCATTTAGCCCAATCTTGTTATTCAAATCCAAGCTTGAGTTTGAATCAGAAGACAAGGGCATAAGCTCATCAACCTTGGCTTTAAACAAATCCTTCTTTGTGTTATTCAAACTTGACTTGATGGGCATGCCTTGTGTTCCTTCTCCTAGATTCACGTCATCCTTGTCGTCCATTGTTCAAAAAATGGCTTTTGGAATGGCAAGCCTAGTTCCATCCTTAGTGGCTTCCTTGGCCCCTAGTCCATTTCCATTTCTACAGTGATTTTGCGTTCTTGAAATTTCAACTTCTTTTTGCCCTCATTTGTGATTTCCATTGTTCATGCTGAAAGATACCAAATCTTGTTCTAATACAAGACGAAACGCCTTTTTTGATTTTGGGTGGATAATTGTGAAACAAGTTACCAAGCTCCTAAATGTTTTGTCACTTTTAACTTCTAATTAGATATATGCATCCCATGACACACATGGCTAACCAAAGTCTTTTGAAACTCAATCTAGACCCACCTCGTTAACTTAGTCTATACTCACTAGGACTTAGTTTAAGTGTAACTTCTACATGGAGCCATTTTTCCAGAATGACTATAAGTTATTCAAGTTCCCAAAGGGCAACATCAAAAGATGTCCCAAGACAACATTAAGTTATCCTTAGGACAATACTTAGGATGTCTCTAAGGGAAATGTGGGACAACATGAAGTGTTGCCCCGGCCCGACATCACTGAGATGCCCCAAAGGATAATTCAAGGCGACACCAAGTGTCATCCTGGGACAACCTTAAACCCTATGTTTGTCCCAGGTCAAGCCTAGTTTGCCCCAATTCCAAACCCTAAAACCCCTTGGCCTGGTCCACAAGGTGAACTAGATTTGAACCCCAATCCATTGACTTGACTTATCTACCCATGCTGCCATGGTGCCCCATTGTGGAGGTCTTGATGTGAGGCCTGGCCCACGCTAGTTGAACTCGCGCAAAAGGGCATGTCACCTGCCCAACACCAGTAATAACTTTGACTAACATGATGTACAAGTTTCCTTGATTCTGTAACATTAAGTTCTGGTATGGCAGATTATATCATTTTCTTGACAATCTTATATGACATAATCTTTGGATGATGACCATCTTATATGACATTTCCATAGTACCTTCATAGAGATAGCAGAAATCCTATATTGGAATGCTATCTGTACTAAAAAAACTGTAATTTGAAGTTTGCAGAGTACCCAACAAAACAGTTGAAGAGCAAACAAAACAGAGAACAAGTGACCCAAATGCACACAATTTCTGCACTGAGCAAAGAGGTAACAACTTTCTAGAACACTATATATAAAACAAAAGCCACCCACGTTCTTCCCAAATGTCATTTCTCCAGAGTCGGTTGGTTAGGTTCAGTTAGCTGCAAAACATATGCCAAGGACCCACACATGGTCCACTACTTGTGGAAGTAGTTTTGGGTACATACAGAGTCTCTGATGGCCCAATTCTCAGTTGTTCTTTTAAAAGAATTCAAATGAAAGGAAATGTAGTAGGACCCCCTGGGGCTTCACATACTTAGTCTCTAGCTCTCTAGCTGAAGAAGGTATATACTACGTGCACATATGAGGTTTGCAGTCCCATCCCACATGGTTGTTCAGCTGTTCGTTTCACAACCAACCAGAGACAGTTCTTTTGGGGAGTGACAAATTTAAGGTAGAGAGAGAGAGAGAGAGAGAGAGCTACTGAAACTGCAACTGAGTTTCCAATGGCCCACACCAAGCACAATTTTTGGCAACAACATCTGATTGGGAGAAAGCAAAAAAATTGCATTCTCGTGCACACTCTCAAAGCACACCTTCGTCTTCCAAGAACAAGAGAAGAGACTGGTAAGAGACTACCTAGTAGAGACTAGTTGGGGGGTTGGGGGGCAGAATTGCAGGTGAGTGCACATGCAAAGCTGAAAATGGGGATTGCATTTCAGAGGGATTGGCTAGATTCCGGACTATTGAAAGGTTTTAATGTATTCAGAAGAATAACATGATCTTTAACACTATTGCAACCTTCATCTCCCAAGTGAGTGGGTCATCTGGTATATATTCGTTAACCCAAAGGCGACCAGAGAAGGTCCAAGTGGGTCATCTGGCTTAATTTCATATACACAAAGGGTACCAGAGACACTCCAAGTGGGTCAACTGGCTTATTCATTCATATACACAAAAGGGGACCGAAGATGGTCCAAGTGGGTCATCTGGCTTATTCATTCATATTACACAAAGGGGATCAGAGATGGTCCAAGTGGGTCATCTAGCTTATTCTCATAGACAAAGGGGGCTGGAGATGGTCATCTAGCGTACTCATGTGCTCAAAGGGACCAGACAAGTCAGAAGCACATCGATGCTTTGTTTTCCTTAAAACTTGAACATTTTGCAGAGTTTTCCAGCATTGGCAAGCCAATCCGCAAACTAGACATAACGGTAGCAACTGCCTACTACTTACACACTTGTACTAAGAAAACATGGAGGTAATGGGGGGGGGTGGGACGGCACTAATGTGTCTTCTTCTTCCACTACTCCACTCCTTACTAACACCCTTACATCTTTCCCCTTCAGTTGGAGACTGTGCCTTGAAGAGACTAGATCCAAGTCTAGTCTAATCTAGCTCTTGAATCTTCTTGTCCCATCAGCTTAAAATATTGTACACTTTGATTTTTTCATTGCCTCTGCCATTCAGGGTAGGATGCATTTCAGTATAGGGCCAAAGTTTGGTGTCCCTACTACATTCTAAGGTCATGTGGAGTCCACTATAGAGATATGGGGGAGGGGAGGGGAGGGCGTAACTCAAGGATCTACTTGGGTTTCACCATACTAATCACCATGTGTTTCCAATTTAGTACCTTCAATTTTTATCATTCTTAAGTATGTCATTTAAAGGGCAAACCGATTTTTATGTGATGAGCCAAGTGTTTTTATTTGTCGTGTTTTTCTCAAAATTAAGAGATGCTGACTATATGGGTTGGATAGATTTTTTTAATTTACCGATTCATGTAAGTTGTACAGATATGGATTAATGCAAAACTGTGGGTATGGGTATGGGTCATGTACTATGAGTAAGTAAGGGGAGGTTCATTTATGCTCCCTATTCTGGCCTCTACTAGTGTTTATCATGTCCCACCATAGAGTGTTAATTATTGCCCCAGCCCCACCGAGAAATAGGAAAAATTGGACAATATGAAGTGCGAGACTATTGAGATGCCACCACCTGGGCAAAACCTTATAGCCGGCCAATCAGAAGCAGTCATTTTTATTATGGGCTTTGTGGAGACCACAGTATTAGGGTTTAGGGTTTTAGGGTCAAAATATTTTGAGAACCCTAAACACACAGTTCTCAAAATCAAAAACACACGCTGGTTGGGCGATTATTTGATTTTCTTAATATCTTCCGATTTCAATTTTCTCAAATATTTCAGAATAACCTCCAGTTCTGATTTGATCAAAACACACTCCAAGAACAACAACCGATAGACCTCCAGAAATAACCGGCAAAGAACCAACCGTTTTATAGAAGGTTATTTGAATCATGGCTATTATGTCTTTAAAGAACTGCCCTGGTAACTAACTGTTGATCCAAACCCTTCGGATGCCTTTAAAACATCCTACTAGCTTTCACACAAAACTTTGAAGTTAGATCAAACTTTAAAGGCCTTTGAAGGGTTTTAGAACTTATTTAAGTATATTATGGTGGTTGAAAATGTTCATGTTCCATGTGTGATCCAAATGAGATGTACACACCAAAACCATGTGATGCACACCAAAACCATGTGATTCCTGAAATGAAACACCATAATTTGGCAAGCACTCTTTTTATTATCATGTTAGCTCTTAGTAGCATTTTTTTTTTACAAAATTGTGTTATTTTCATTGTCCTTTGTGGCAACTTTTTCAATTGTGTCCAAAAACAAAAAAAAAAGGGTTCCTGCACTATCTTTGACATGCCTTTGCACATGCCCCAGTAATGCTTATGCTTGTGAATGTGTTTCCAACTTCAAACAATTAAGTAATGCATCTTTGTTCCTGACCCATGTTTTGCTCTGACACCCATTTCCCACATTGTAACCAATTTAATTGCACCCCATTAGTTATAAATAAATAAAAAAGGCCACTCGTGTTGGGTGTGTTGTTGACCAATAATTTCTTGAATTTAAGAATAATAATAATAATTTAAGTTTATTTTTATTTTTTTGGTTTTTTTGTATATGGCACAAATGAAAGAATTCATTGCAAGGAGGACCTATAATGTTTTAAACAATATGGTAACAATGTGCATGAATCACATGAATATATTGTCTACCACTCAAAAACACCATGAACAAGCATTTTAATGCTACATGTGCTTGGGAAGTGTTTGTTGAAATGAAGTTCATCTTGCATGTCAACATTATGGATGTTATTTTTTGGTGTTGCAAGAGGACAAAAATAACAATTTATTAATTTGAACATTCTTGCTCACAACCCACCTATAAAATCACAATTCTGTTAATGGCAATTTATGCCTAAGGAAGCCATCATTTGTGGCAGCTATAGCCTACGTGTGTAAATGTAAGCTGTTCAGGGATCATGACAAAAAAATTATTTGTGAAGGTATTATTAGCACATAATACTATTTTTGTCATGATCCCATTATGGTCCCAAGTCATAATTGGGTCAATGAGGCTTGTTCTAGTTTTGTAGCCAACATCTAGGGTTGGCTCCCTATATGTTCGGGTTTCCCTTCTCCATGGGAGTTGCATTAATGCCCAAATTTAGTTTAATTACCTATGATTCAACTATGATGTCTATGTCTTCAACTTTCATTTATCTAGCCACAATATCCATGTGATTGTTAATAATCTTTTGCATACACATCTACATGCCTCCAAACATTTTGGACATAATATTCATCAAGGTTTTAACACATAACTAATGTAGCTGAAGTGATGATCATCCATAAGATGATTTAGCCAAATTTGGCTACAGACTAAACATGAAAGTAGAAAAACCAGAATCCTTCTATACTCTTGGCTACCTACTAGAACTTAAGGTAAAAATATGGTGATTTGGAAACTTTTTTCTTCGAAATCTGGCAAATTTGGGCCATTTTTTCCACAGAAAATCCTTTGCATAGGTCGAAATCATATTTTTCAGATCAAAATTTGGCAAAATGTCGCCCCCACAAAAAAAAATTTGCTTTCATATATTGAAATGAATTTGGCACATGTATAAACAACATAATAAACCACTTCTATATATGGAACCATGCAAAGAAGTTTGTGGCATCAATTGCTCCTTAGCTCTGAACTTGAGTTTTAATCCATCCAAAAGCTTCACAAGTTTAGACTCCAGTGACACTAGCACATTAGCCACCTAGCCATTGTTGGGTGGGAATTTGATTTTGCTAATAAAATTGCTTGTCCAGCTCTTTTAATATTTCAAAAATAGAGAACCGCCGGTTCCCAGCTATTTCAAAAAGACAACTGGGGGGGTTTTCATGAATGAACCCCCTAAAGAATGGGCAGTTTTGTGGGCAGTTCTTTGAATTCTTTTCAGACTTGCTTTAGTGAACTCATCCTTACATGGTGCAAGCAAAAGACATGTGAATTGCAAGGAGCTTTTAACACATCATTATGTTATTTTACTTAGAGATATTATATAAGGTGGTGCACAAACCCTAACACTTATGTATATAGATTTCAACCTTGTGACCAAGGTTGGTCAGTTTCAGGTTCCTGGTTGGGTTTAGGTTTGAAACCTGATTCAGGTCTACAAACCAAACTCAGCATATCTATGAAGGCCCAAACTGGGCCAAAAATCAAACCACATGGGTCTTCATGGACTACAACCTGGCCTTAAAACTGGACCTAGTGAGTCTACATGAACCCAAACTCAGCCTTAGAATTGGACCCGATGGATCTACATGGACCTAAACACAACATGTCCTAACGGTTTTTATTTATATAGGGTCAAGTCATATGATTAGGTAGGGGTTAGGATTTTAGGTTTTAATTCTAGGGTCTAAGGTCCTAAGTTCTAGCCTTAAGCTTTAATATATAAAAGCATTACTAATGATAGCACTAAAATGATGTTGTGATGTTCCACATGTTGTTCCCTATTTTTGCTCTTGGGAACATGTTGGGGAACACTTTGAAGACTTTGGAAAGTTTAACCTGAAACTTGATGGGAACACCATGAGAACTTTTTGAGAATTTGATGGGAACAACATAATTCCGAAAATTTCCAAATTGCTCCCAAAAAATCAACTTTAAAACCATCCCCAAGAATAAGTTGAAACTAGCTTCAACCTAAATCTGGAAGCAGCAGTTCTTATTATAAAAATTGGACTTGTCAGATGCTAGAACCATTGATCAAGAAAATTTGACCCAAACCTATATACTCAATGGGTATTAATATTTGCAAATATTCTCTAAACAACAAAGTGAAGGGCCTTCCATTGCAATAATTTTTTTTTTAAAAACTCTAAACCTAGACCTCCCATGGTTCTTGTAAAACCCAAGAACCAACCAAAACTCTAAACCAACTTCCTCTTTGTACTAAGAGAGAGGGTTAAGGCAAACTACTAAGAGACTAGTGCTATTTGTGTTTTAGGGAGGTCCCACACTGCCCATACCAACATAGTCAAGTGCAGTCTTCAAACATGATCAATCTGAGAAATAGGTTGAGGAAGAAGCCAGTAAATTTGTTAGATGATCATGGGCTTGAGGGTAGGGTGGGGGCAATGAAATCTGCAAGCAAATCTGGGATCTTGTGTTGTTGATGAGTTTAAGTTGAAGGAACTTACTTAGAACAATACCCATTCATTTGTTTGCCAATAAACTACTCACTATGGTGACCAGTATGTTGTTACTTACACACTTAATGTACATTTCAATACAGAACTCACACACAATGTTAGTACACACATTACAGACAAACACTTAGAAATAGATTATATAAATATGTATACAAATCCCATTAGTGCTACTAGTGGCCAAGAACACCACCAAAACCAAGGTTAATAATAGTGTTCCAACTTGAGAACACTGAGCTGCCTTTGGAAATTTTGCAGGTCCATTTACAGGAAATCTGTAAGCATTGCCCAGGGGGCACCAGTAAAATGGACTTTTCCAGAAAATATTATTTTGGATCAAGTATAATACTATATGGACATAATGGGTGTTTGTTGTGTTGTTGCTAGTGAAAGGAAAAGCTACTCAAGGAATACCCAATTCATTTGTTTGTCATAAACTACGCGAGTATGGTGACCAGTATGTCATGGGCTGAATGTACACACACAGAGAAACTCATACATTTGTAGTACACACTACAAAACAATAGAATACATAACATAATCCTCAATGTTCACACATAAGTTACACAATGTATGTAGTACTAGTACACATAACTTACAGACAACAAAATTTATGTATATATACACACACATGAATTCACACACACATAGTCCATTAGTGCTACTAGTGGCCAAGAAGTCCGAAAACCAAGGTAAATAGTGTTCCAACTTGAGTTGCCTTCTGAAATTTGCAGGGTGAGGTGCAAGTGTAAGGGATTGAATTGTGTAAGGATTCAGGAGGTAGGTGGCTAGTTCACATCCACAATTGAGAGTAGTAGTTCAAGTGCCAAATAAAAGTATCCATGTGCAAGTATGTGTTCCCATTTACAAGTACGGTATATGCCTAATATCCATGGCGGCAAGAAATTTCATGTTCATTAATGATTTCAGTAGTGGTTTTACATGATGGAGAAAGGAAAACACACATGAATTTTCATGTGGTAAAATTTCCTCTTTTATGTACTACACCTTTGCACAATGATTTCCTATGCTTCTTCTATGTAGATGATTAAAGGTGTCATTGTCTTTGAAGCTCCTCAAAGTCATTTCCTTTGGACTTTCAATGGCATTGAAGTTGAGTAACTTCTTAGCTTCTTTCTAGGACTTGAAATGGTTTTGAAAGGCTTCTTCCTCTTGACAATTCAAAATACTCCTTATTAAGGGGAGTTCATCCCATTGCAAGTCTTCATCTTCCCAATGTTCATGGTGACATTTCCTAATTAAACTCCTTAATAATTGTCTCCAATCAGTGCATGTTAAGCATGCCTTGCTTTTCATATGTTGTGATTTTGCAACTCTTTCTCCCTTTCTTCTTTGGAACATAATCTTTGATGATTACTGAACTTTTGCAAATAAGCTTTTCATTAGTTGTACATTTGCTTAACTATTTTTAGTTTCACTATTTTTTCAAATTCAAGACAAGCATCCTCATGGCATAAATGAAGTAGCTTAAGTTTGGAGAGCTTATGTGGCTTACATTTGCCATTGATAGGTCATTTTGCACTCCACTCTACCCTCATTTTGTGGCTATCATGTGAAAGAGGAACTTTTGACCTAAAACCATTCCCCTTTTAGGCCTCTCATTAGTTGGATGGCATGGTAGTTTGTTGAATGCAATGTAACATACTTGGTTTTATATGTTAATTATCATCCATCATAATTGACAATGGTGACAATAGTAAATACAAGGGGCTCTAGTTTTCAAGGTTTATAGTTGAATATAATTCATATTTTATCCAACTTTTAAAGACTCATGCAAAGTACACCAAATCTTTGATTCTCACTCAAATAACATTTTGAACATCTTCGTTTTATTCAGACCATTTGACAAGATTGTACCATAAACTTGGTGTGTTATAATGATTATAGTGATCATCTAAAATAAATGATGTGTCTTGCATTATTGATTAATATGTCATGTCATATAATTGGGTATAATATGGATGTACAACTAATTTCATTAGTAGACCTTAAAGGCAACTTCTTGTAGCAATAATAGTTATTTGGTTGTTCTATTGAAAATCACTACTTACTTTACTAGTTGTAATAAGGCTTATATATACATATATATAGTTTGATAAATAATACTTAAATATCTTAACAATTCTATCATGGCCAATTTTTCCAAATGTTTTGTTGTGGGACAATTATTTTCTATTCCTATATTTCATTAATCAACTATCATATTGAATTGGTTGGTTATTGATATATCTAGGTCCCTTGATGCAAGATTGGATGTGTCAAAATAAATATGGAAATCTAAATTTTAATTAGGTACAATATTAAAAATAGGTAATTTAATAATGGATAGTTTCATCCATTTGAATGGTTTCTTGTAGGTTTTTATCCATTTTGAAAACTTTTGTTCCTTCAATAATTTGCACGCATGGGTGTTGTTTTACTACCAATTGTATGTAAGAAAAAATGTTGATTAAAGTTAATTATTTTCCAAAAATTTGATATATTCATGGGTGGGGCAACTTAATAGTTATTGTCACCTTTTTAAAGTGTCTAATAATAACCTTTCATCACAAATAATGTGGGTTTGTAGCATTCCAATTTTTTTTTTAAACACATCTTTTAGATTGATGAACTACATATTCCATTTACTTCACATTTATCTGCACAATTCCTCAACTATTTCAAATTTGGTTATTTTGGTCATAAATGTTAAAATTGTCCAAACAAACTTGTATGAAATCATTCGAATATGTTTGAAGGTTCTAGGTAATTACATTTTAGAAAGTCATAAAAACATTACATAACCAAATTAGCATAACATTGTATGCATATAGCCCCACACTCAAAGCTAAGCATATCATCTTTTTTTCTCTTATTTAGCAATTTTAACTTAGTTGTAGCCTCTATACCCATCCGTAAAGGAATATATTTTGTTTGATGCACCCCTAGGCTTGTCAAAAGGTATTGATGGTAATTGTCAATTCTTTGACAACAAATTATTCAAAGATAGGGTATTGTGATTTCTAACTTTATGTGACTAAGACAAAAGGATGAAATTTCCAAGAAGATTTGAATGATTTGACATGCTTAAAAGATGTCAACTTTCACTCCTCTTAATTGTGCAAAATAGACCAAAAAGGCATTAAGTTTGATAATTGGAACCAAAACTAAATTCACAAACTCACACACAGAAACTCACCACAACCCAATTTCCTTGAAAGGGCAATATTCACATTATAATATATTTTGTAGGTCTCCTGGGGACAACCTTGAAATGAAAATTTTCTTAAAATTCATAGAATCAAAACATTTTCAAGTTTTTTGTCTCATAATGTTGGAGGCTAATAAATATCCATAAGATTTACAATTGATTGAAATTTATGCAAGATTATTTTCTTAAATGTCTCATAGATTTGGCTTTTTGATTTCATGTCAAGCTCCTATATAAACATGATTTGATTGATCCAAATAATAAGTTTAATTATTTTCACAAGTTTGTGTTTTAAACCTTTGAACCAATTCACAAAGTTGGGAATTCATGTTGTGAATCAAGTAAGAGTACCTCTATTTTAGTCTAACATGTTTTCTTGTATGTGTGGCCAAGAATCTAAGTCTTCTTTGGTTTTGCCAAGTTTCAAGTTTCTTCTTGTCCCCCTTTCTTTACTTGTGCCTAAGATCACTCATACGATGAAGGTTACAACTATAACATTGTGGCTTGCAACCACATCCAATATCAAATCCAAAAATAAAAAGAAATGAATCCTTTCAAATCTAAATAAATTTCACATGCAACAATTTATGAAAATACACAACTTATCATGTTGTTGTGTGACAAAATTACAATCATGGTTTTGTTTTGATGCAACATATACAGGGTGCAAACGAGATAACACAAACCACCCGCCTGCTTTTTGACTACTTTTGTGACTATTTTTTGAAAAATATTACAAAAATATTCTTTAAATATTCTTGAAAAAATATTCAAAAATATTTTTAAAAATTTAAAAAAAATTCATACTATTTTATTAATATTTATGTTAAAAATCTGGCAAAAATGTCATTTTCAAAAAAATTCAAATCCATTTACAAATCTTTTTACTTTTTAAACAAAAAATTACAATGTTTAATGAATGTTTTTGTTTCGTTTTTACTCATTGGACTAATTTCAAATTAATTCACATGTTCCCATGATATATAAAAATATAACTATATAAACAAATCTTACAATTTCAACATCAAATTAGATTACGATTTTAAAACATGAAAAAATTAAACAAGCATTACACTTGCTATGGTACGTGTTATTGTAACTCCACCCTACATATTCCTCATCAATTGGTAAAGATAAAATATTTATTTTACATTTTATGCATAATTTGGCTTCATATGATGTCATCATTATGTTGATTGAACATTTCCACAAACTACAATGTTGTATTCATAAATTTTATGAGGGGATTTTTCAATTGAAAGCATTATGATGCTAAAAACTTTGGTATACCTCAAAAGAACATTATTTATGATGACATGTTTACCAACAAAAAAATTAAGCTCTTCACTTCAAAAATT
>Ga0116229_10003229_pt1 | contig 26734 bp, 22 predicted proteins | sample S1TSphgellanicum_3_FD_87313 | JGI IMG/M metagenome (GOLD analysis project Ga0116229, IMG submission 87313) | Host-associated microbial communities from peat moss isolated from Minnesota, USA - S1T2_Fc - Sphagnum magellanicum MG | ecosystem: Host-associated > Plants > Peat moss > Unclassified... | reverse complement strand
TCCTCCTCGGACGACACGTCCTGCAAGCCGAAGATGTTCTGGTCGGTGGGGATGAGGTCGAGCACTTCCTCGTCCGCGGGCTCGGGTTCCGGCGCGCGGGACAGCGATTTGATCAGGTCGCCTCGAGCTTGCTGAGCTCGATGGTGGCGTCGGCGATTTCACGCAGTGCGCAGACCGGGTTCTTGTCGTTGTCACGATCGACGGTGAGTTCTTCGCCACGGCTGATATTGCGGGCGCGCTGGGCGGCCAGCAGCACCAGTTCGAAGCGGTTCGGGATGCGTTCGACGCAGTCTTCAACAGTCACGCGCGCCATAGGGCGGGCTCTCCGGCTCAACGATATAGGGAATTGAGGTAGCTAGGGGGCGGGCGAGCGTTGTGCAAGGGCTAACTGGACCCTAGGGATGAAGGAAGTATTTCTTTTCTGAAAAAAGAAACAAAAAACTTTTGTCCTTGGGCTGCGCCTCAGGGACCGGATGGCGACGGATTTTGTAACTTAACGTGACAATGGGCATGTGCGTCCAGGCCGCTCGTGCTGGTCGGCGCTGGCACCGGCGGCTTCATGCGCGGGGCGATGGCGCAACCGGCAAATGACCCGGGCTGGCCGGGGCGAAGCGTGACCGTTGTCTCATAGCGGCACCACATCCTGTGGCGGCAGCCCGGCGATCAATTCGGCAACGGTCTTTCCGAGCCTCGGATGCAGCCACCCCGGCGCGACATCCCGCAACGGCAGCAAAACGAAAAGCCTTAGATGAGCGCGGGGATGTGGCAAAATGGGATCGGGCGCATCCCGCACCAGCCCGGCCATGTCGATGATGTCCAGATCGAGCGTGCGGGCCGCATCCGGCACGCCGCGGCGGCGTCCCGACATCGCCTCGCAGGCCTGCAGGGAAGCAATCAAACCGGCAGGTTCGGCTTGCCCCTCCAGCCGCACGACCCCATTGATGTAGCGAGGCTGCCCCGACGGGGGCACCGGCGCGGTGGAAAACCAGCGCGACCGTGCGGTCAGCGATAGGCCGGGCAAGGCAGCGAGCCGCACCAGGGCGCGCTCGCAGGTCATGCGGGGGCTGGCGCCGTCCGCACCCGGCAGGTTTGCGCCGACGGCGATCATGTGTAGGGTGTTCATAGCACTGTTGCAACGTGACTTTGGTACACGCATGTTATTGGTGCGACAGCCCTCCGGCAATTTCAGCCGGGTTGCGGCGCTTTTTTGATGGGGACGGGGCAACTATGAACTTTTTACCGACTGAACGTACATGCTTGTTTATTGATGGCGCCAATCTTTACTCCGCGTCACGCAATCTTGGGTTCGACGTTGATTATCGTAACCTTTTGGAGTTCTTCCGCAAAAAGGCACACGTGATCCGCGCCTATTACTACTCCGCCGTTCTCGAGACCGAAGAATATTCTCCCCTCAAGCCGCTTACGGATTGGTTAGCCTATAACGGCTATACGTTGGTGACCAAACCTGCCCGCGAGTACACGGACAGTACGGGGCGGCGCCGCGTAAAAGGGAACATGGATATTGAGTTGGCCATCGACATGCTTGAGCTGGCCGACAAGATCGACCACGCCATTCTATTTTCCGGCGATTCGGATTTCCGGCGATTGGTTGAGGCGGTGCAACGCCGCGGTGTTCGCGTGTCGGTCGTTTCGTCCATCCGCACCAGCCCGCCGATGGTGGCGGACGAGTTGCGCCGGCAGGCCGACCAGTTTCTTGAACTCGCGGAGATTGCACCGGAATTCACCCGCCGTCAGATGGAACCGCGGCCCCGCGCCCCCGCCACACGTGGCGCGTCGGCGGATGCTTTGGCCGATCCGAACGACCATGGATAACACGCCGGCAGGGTCGGCGCCGGTATGTGACGGGGTGGGACATGCCGCTCGATTTTGACGCGGGCGTGCTCGAGGCGCCGGCACGGGACTGCGGGCTTTGCCCACGCCTGGCCGCGTATCGAGCGGCGAATGCGGCCGAAAACCCCGATTGGTTCAACGGGCCGGTGCCGAGCTTCGGCGCCCTCGATGCGCGGCTTCTCATCGTGGGCATGGCGCCCGGCGTGCGCGGCGCCAATCGCACCGGCCGGCCCTTCACCGGGGACTATGCTGGTGTTCTGCTCTACGAGACGCTGATCAAGTTCGGGCTGGCCGCGGGCAGCTACGGGGCCGATCCGTCCGACGGCGTTATATTGCGCAACTGCCGCATATCCAATGCCGTCCGCTGCGTACCGCCCGCCAACCTGCCCGAGCCCGCCGAGGTCGCCACATGCAACCGGTTCCTGGCGGCCGAATTGGCGGCCATGCCACGGCTTGCGGTTGTCTTGTCGCTCGGCGTGCTGGCTCACGCCGCCGTGCTGCGGGCCAACGGCCTGCCGGTCAGCCGCGCCCGCTTCCGCCACGGCGAGCTGCACACGCTGCCGGACGGGCTGAAGCTGGTGAACAGCTACCATGTCAGCCGCTACAACACCTCCACAAGGCGGCTCTCGACCCAAATGTTCGAGGACGTGGTGGCGCGCGTGCGGGATCTGCTGGCGAATTAAGCGATCAGGACGTTTGACGCGCGGGCAGTTCCACTCTGCCGAGCCGCCATGCGAGCATGCAAACGCGCCACCGCGCAGCTCGCGGTCGTTTCGAACAGGCACGGTACCATGGCATGCACCGCGGCCGCGAAACCCGCGAGCAATAGAGTTCCGGCAAACGACAGAGCAACCCGCTGGTGCTGCAAATAGGATTCACCCACCGTATGGGGGTGTGCGACGAAAGTTTGGTGGAACATGGCATACCCCGCGCTTTGATCGTAGAACCCAAGATTGACAGCACCTGATTGGTATATGTTCCCAATCGGCGCGCGTCAGACGCCTAATTTTGGGAGATTATCCCATGGCCGCCCGGCCGGAGCTTGATTTAATCGACACGCGCATTCTGGCCTTGCTTCAGGCCGACTCGAACATGGCGGTCGGGCAGATCGCCGAGCGGGTGAATCTGTCACAGAATGCATGTTGGCGCCGCATCAAGATGCTGGAGGAGGCCGGCGTGATTCTGCGCCGCGTGGCCCTGCTGGACGCCGAGAAGTTGGGGGTGGGGCTTACGGTGTTTGTCACGTTCAAGCTGGTGGAGCATATGCCGGACGCGCTGGAGCGCTTCGCGCGCATGGTGCGCGATTTGCCGGAAGCGGTGGAGTTTCACCGGATTACCGGCGAGTTTGACTATTTGTTAAAGCTTCAGGTCGCTGATATCGCGGCCTACGATCGGGTGTATAAGCGGCTCATCCAGACGATCCGCCTGTCTGACGTGCGTGCCTGCTTTGCAATGGAAGTTCTGAAACAAACAACCGCTTTGCCGTTAGGAACTTAAAAAGGCTGGGGCTCTGACCCTGGACCCCGCTGGGGCCGTCACGCGAATACGTGCTGCGCAGGACGGCCCCAGACCCCCATCGTTTGGTTCTGTCTTAAGTCATGGGGTTTGGGGACTTGTCCCCAACAGGGTCCAGGGGCAGAGCCCGTGGCCTTCCTTATTTGGCCAGGAAACCGCATGTCCACCGCCACCATCACCCCACCCTCCGACCTGCTCACCGCCTTCGGCCATGCGATCGGCGGCCTGCCGGACGCCGCGCGCACCTTCGTGCTGCAGGCGCAAGAAGATTGGGCGGCCGATGAATTGCCCGACATGACGCAAGCCGACATCGCCCAGGCGCTCGCCGATTTCTGGCGCTTCGGCGAACGGCACGATAACGACACCGAGCCCGCAATCCGCATTCGCCGCGCGCCGCACACCGCCGCCAAGCCGGCCTGCGACCTGCTCGAAATCGCCCAGCCCGATTGTCCCTTCCTGGTGGACAGCGTCATGGCCGCCATCGCGGAAGGCGGCTTTGCCGTGCGCGCCATGTTCCACCCGGTGGTGCCGGGCAAAACCGGGCCGCGCTCGATGATCCAGGTTTACCTCGAACCGGTCGGCGAGGACCGCGCGCCGGCCCTGCTCGCCACCGTATCCCACGCGGTCGCCGACGTGCGGCTGGCGGTGGACGATTATGAACCGATGCGCGCCTTGTTGCACCGCACGATCGCCGAACTCGCCGAGGCCCCTGCCCCGGTCGCCGACGATGCCCGGGCCGAATTTTTGGCCTTCCTGAACTGGCTCGACGCGGATCGTTTCATCTTCCTCGGCGCCCGCGAATACGAATATCCCCGCACCCCGGATGGCGGCTATGCGGCGGAGGAGCCCGACTTCCACGCCAGCCACGGCCCCGGCGGCCTCGGCGTGCTGCGTGATCCGGAACGGGTTGTGTTGCGCCGCAACAATGAACCCGCGGTGCTGTCGGCCCATGTGCGACGGTTGCTGGAAGTGGGCGACCCGGTCATTGTTGCTAAATCGAACCTGAAATCCCGTGTCCACCGGCGCGTCTATGCCGATTATATCGGCATCCGCCGCTACGGCGATGACGGCAAGCCGGCCGGCGAGGTGCGGCTGGTGGGTTTGTTTACCGCTGACGCCTACGAAGTTCCGGTGCGTGAAGTGCCGCTGATCCGCCGCAAGGTTGCGCAGGTACTGGCCCGCGCCGGCCACGTGCCGGGCAGCCATAACGACAAGCGGCTACGCCACATCCTCGAAACCTGGCCACGCGACGAACTCTTCCAGACGGGCGCGGCCATGTTGATGGCCATGGCGCGCGGCGTGCAACATCTGTTCGATCGTCCGCGCGTGCGCCTGTTTGCCCGCCGCGACCCGTTCGACCGGTTTTTCTCCGTGCTGCTCTACGTCCCGCGGGACCGTTATGATACCGACATGCGCATTCGCGCGGGCGTTATCCTGGCCGAAGCCTATGGCGGACACATCGCCGCCCATTACCCGAGCTTCTCGGACGCACCTCTGGCGCGCGTGCATTATATCATCGGCGTTCATACCGGTCACCATAACGACCCCGATCTGACCGCGCTGGAAGCCCGCATCGCCGAGGCAACCCGCACCTGGCAGGATCGCTTTTTCGCGCTCGTCCGCGGCGCCACCCCGCCTGGGCAGGTCGCCGCCAAGCTGGCCCGCACGAGCGATGCGTTTCCGGCCGGCTACCGCGACAAGTACGACGCCGCCGAGGCGCTGATCGACACCGATGCGATCACCGCCATGCCGGCCGAGCAGCCGGTGTGTGTCCGCGCGTTCCGCCATGCCAATGACAGCAACACGATTTTTCGCTTCAAGCTGTACCGCCCGGGCGAAGCCGCGCCGCTGGCGGACGTTCTGCCGATCCTGGAGAATATGGGCCTTAAGGCGCTGATCGAGGATGGCTTCCCGGTGTCGCTCGCCGCCGACGACGGCACACGAACGACCGTTTGGGTGCACGAATTTGTTCTGCACGACGATCATGGCGCGCAGCTGATTTTCGCCGATGTGCGGCGGCCGTTCGAAACCGCTTTTGTCGCGGTCTGGCGTGGCCGGGCGGAAAATGACGGCTTCAATCGCCTGGTGCTGGAGCTTGGATGTTCCTGGCGCGAGGCGGCCTTGGTGCGGGCGCTCGCGCGCTATCGGCAACAAACCGGCCTCGACCCGAGCCAGGCCGTGCAGGCACGGGCGCTCAGCGAGCATCCCGAAGTCGCCCGCCTTATCCTGGAGCTTTTCGCCACGAAATTCGACCCGGCCTCGGCGGTAACGGACGCGCAGCGTGCCCTGGCCGCCGCCGAACTGCAGGCGCGTATCATTGCGGCCCTGCAAAAGGTGGAAAGCCTCGACGCGGACCGCGTGCTGCGCCGTCTCGCCGCATTGGTCGGCGCCACCACGCGCACGAATTTCTATCAGTCGGGTCCGGATGGCGCCCCGAAGCCGCATATCAGCTTCAAGATCGCATCGCGCGAGCTGGCCGATCTGCCGTTGCCGAAACCGTTCCGCGAAATATTCGTCTCCGCCCCGCATGTCGAAGGCGTGCATCTGCGCTTCGGCCCGGTGGCCCGCGGCGGCCTGCGCTGGAGCGACCGCCGCGACGATTTCCGCACCGAGGTGCTGGGACTCGTCAAGGCGCAGCAGGTCAAGAACGCGGTGATCGTTCCGGTTGGTTCAAAGGGCGGATTCTACCCCAAGAACCTGCCGCGCGGCGGCGACGGATCCGCCATCCGTACCGAGGCGATCCGCGCCTACAAAACCTTCCTGGCCGGCCTGCTCGACCTGACCGATAATATCGATGCCGATAACAAAATCGTGCCGCCGGCCGCAACCGTGGTGCTCGACGACCACGATCCCTATCTCGTGGTTGCGGCTGACAAAGGCACCGCCACGTTCTCGGATATCGCCAACGCTGTTGCGGAATCGTACGGCTTCTGGCTCGGCGACGCCTTTGCCAGCGGCGGTTCGGTCGGCTACGACCACAAGGCCATGGGCATCACCGCGCGCGGTGCGTGGGAGGCGATCAAGCGGCATTTCCGCGAACTCGGCAAGGACATCCAGACCGAGCCGTTTACCGTGGTGGGCGTCGGCGACATGAGCGGCGACGTGTTCGGCAACGGCATGCTGCTGTCGAAACAGATATTGCTGAAGGCCGCCTTCGACCACCGCCATATCTTCCTCGATCCGAACCCCGACGCGGCGGTTTCGTGGCAGGAACGAAAACGCCTGTTCGACCTGCCACGCTCGAGCTGGGTCGACTACGACCGTTCCAAAATATCCGAGGGCGGCGGCGTATATTCCCGCGCCGCGAAAACCATTCTGCTCTCGCCGCAAACCCGCGCGATGCTCGACCTGCAGGCCGAGACCGTCACGCCGGACGAGTTGATGAACGCCATCCTCAAGGCGCGGGCGGAACTGCTCTATTTCGGCGGCATCGGCTGCTACGTAAAGGCGCGCGGCGAAACCAATGCGGACGCCGGCGACAAGGCGAACGACACCATCCGCGTCAACGGCGCCGATCTGCGCGCGCAGGTCATCGGCGAAGGCGCCAATCTGGGGCTGACACAAGCCGGACGCATCGAATTTGCCCAGGGCGGCGGCCGCCTCAACACCGACGCCATCGACAATTCCGCCGGCGTCGACTGTTCCGACCACGAAGTGAACATCAAGATCCTGACCGGATTGCTCGAGCGCGGCGGTCAATTGACACGGCCGGAACGCAACACGCTGCTCGCCAGCATGACCGACAATGTGGCGCGCCTGGTGCTGCGCCACAACGAAGGGCAGACACTGGCGCTGACCTTGCAGGAAAGTGACGCCCCGGGCGAACTGAGTTCGCACACACGTTTCATGATCGATCTGGAACAGAAAGGCCGGCTGGACCGCAAAGTGGAAGGCCTGCCGGACGCCGCCGCCCTCGCCGCGCGCGAAAAAGCGGGACGCGGCCTGACACGTCCCGAACTCGCCGTGCTGCTCGCCTACGGCAAGCTCGATCTGAGCGAGGAAATCGTCGCCAGCGACGCGCCGGACGACCCCTTCTTTCGCGCAACGTTGTGCCGCTATTTTCCGCAGGCGCTGGCCGGCTACGCGCCGCAAATGGAGAATCACCGACTGCGGCGTGAAATCGTGGCGACCGTGCTGGCCAACGACATGATCAACATGTGCGGCCCGACCTTTCCCGCCCGCCTGCGCGAAAGTGCCGCCTGCGATACGACCGCGCTGGCCAAATCCTTCACCGCCGCCCGCGTCATTCTCGGGATCGATGCGATGTGGGCAGACATCGATGCCCTCAACGGCCAGATCAAGGCGTGCGGCCAGACAGCGCTCTACAAGGCGCTGGCCTACGCCGTTCGCAGCCAGACATTCTGGCTCGCGCGCCTGACCTTCCGCAGCCGGAATTCGGTGCAACACCTGATCGACGAACACGCCCCCGCGGTCACCGCTTTGAAAGCCCTCATGCCAGGCCTGCTCTCGCCCTTCGAGCAGGCGGAAACGTCTCGCTGGGCGCGCCAATACGAAACCGATGGCGCACCGCCCGGCCTCGCCCGCGCCGTGTCGCTTCTGCAACCCCTCACCACAGTCGCCGACCTCGTGGAACTGGCCCGCGCTACCCGCTGGCGCACCGAAAACGTCGCCCGCCTCTACCACCAGATCGGCGCCGCCTTCGCGTTCGACCGCCTGCGCCACGCCGCCGGCAGCCTGATCGGCGGCGATACTTTCGAACGCCTCGCCGTGCGCCGCCTGATCGAGGACATGCTGACCGAACAAACCGAAGTCACCCGCGCCGTCATGCACTTCGCCGCCACCGAACAGGCCGGCGACGACGATGCCGCCGCACAGGCCGCCATCGCAAGCTGGTCCGCCCTGCGCCATGACCGGGTGCGCACGGCGAATAATACGATCGCAATGATCGAGTCCGCGCCGGGAGGCTGGAGTTTTGCCAAGCTGACCATTGCCAATGCGGCTTTACGGGAACTGACCACCGAAAAATAAGCAAGAAACTTTTGCATTGTAGGGCGCTCGCTTGGATCAGATTGAGGTGTTTGATCGCGGGGCGGTGCGGAAGCATCGGGATCGGGCAGCCGGCAAACTCGATAACGTGGTAGAGCTGCTCGACGATTTTGCCGAGCGGCTGCTGGACCGGCTGGATGATACGACGCATCGTTTCACGCAGGCGTTGGACTTCGGGGGGCGCGGCAGTGTGGCGCCTGCGCTGCGCGCCCGCGGCATGCACGTCGTTTCGCTCGACCCCTCTGCACTGCTCGCAAAACGCGCCGGTGGCATACCGCTGGCCGGCGAAGCGGAATTTCTGCCGTTCGCACCTGGCAGCTTCGACCTCGTCGTCGCCAGCCTTTCGCTGCATTGGACGAACGATCTTCCCGGCGCGCTGATCCAACTGCGCCAGGCGCTACGCCCGGACGGGTTGTTCCTCGCAAGCCTGCCCATTCTCGGCACGCTCGACACGTTGCGCAGCGCGCTCACCGCAACCGAAGCAGCACTGACCGGGGGCGCCAGCCCACGCGTTTCGCCGTTCGCCGACCTGCGCGATTGCGCCGCCCTGCTGCAGCGGGCCGGCTTTGCGCTCCCCGTCGCCGATGCGGAAGACATCGTGCTGCTCTACGCCAATCCGATGTCGCTGCTGCAGGAATTGCGCGCCGCTGGCGAAACGAACGCGGTGCGGCTGCGCGACCGTCGAACCGCGCCCCGCGCCCTCTTTCCGGCGGCGCTGGCGGTGCTTCCGATCCACGAAGGCAGGACCAAAGCACGTCTGAGGCTCGCCTACCTGACCGGCTGGTCCCCCGCGCCCACGCAACCAAAACCCCTGACTCCCGGCAGCGCGCAAGTAAACCTGGCAGATATTCTATAAGACAAGAGTTTCTTGGTTCCTTTTTTCAAAAACGAACTACGTGCTTTTTGTCCTACCATGCCGTCAAAGCGGCTTATTGGGGAGAAACGAAGGTGAAATTCTTGTTGGTTGCCGCCGTCGCGTCGCTCGGCGGTCTCCTGTTCGGCTACGACACCGGCGTCATTTCCGGCGCCCTGCCATTCCTGAAACATGATTTCGCGCTAGACGCTCGCATGCAGGGCGTCGCCACGAGCGCCGTGCTGGTGGGCGCCACGCTGGGGGCTGCCGGCGCCGGCGCGGTTTCTGACATGTTCGGGCGGCGACGCGTCATCTTGTTCGTAGGATTGTTGTTCGTGGCGGGCGCCCTCGGATCGGCGGCAGCAACGTCGCTTGCCGGGTTGCTGGCTGGCCGCGCGGTGGTGGGTGTGGCCATCGGCATCGCATCGATGCTAACACCGCTTTATCTCTCGGAAATTGCACCGAAGGCACGCCGCGGCCGCATCGTTTCGCTCAACCAGTTCTGCATCACGCTGGGCATCCTGGTATCTTATCTTGTGGACTACGCGCTCGCCGGTGTGGTCGATAATTGGCGCGTGATGCTGGGCCTTGGCGCCTTGCCTGGCCTGGTGTTGTTTTTCGGCATGCTTACGCTACCGGAAAGTCCACGCTGGTTGGCGGGCGAGGGCCGCATCGACGATGCCCGCGCCGCCCTTGCCCGCATGCGCAGCCCCGACGAGGTGGAGCCGGAACTCGCTGAGCTGCGCACCGATGTTCGCCACGACGGCAGAGCGGTGCCGTGGTCGGCACTTCTGTCAGGGCCCGCCCGCAGGCCGCTGATCATCGGCGTGTCACTGGCGGTATTCCAGCAAGTTACCGGCATCAACACGGTGATCTATTACGCTCCCGTGATCTTCCAGAGCGCCGGCCTATCTTCAACCAGCGTATCGATCCTGGCCACCGCCGGCGTGGGGCTGGTCAACGTCATCATGACAATTGTCGCCATGCGGCTGCTCGACGTTGCCGGACGGCGTGCGCTGCTGCTGTGGGGACTTGGCGGCATGATCGCGATGTTGCTGGCGCTGGCTGGCGGGTTTGCTTTGGGCAAGGGCGGCTTGGTGGCGCTCATTACGGTACCGAGCGTGGCCGCCTATGTGGGGTTTTTCGCCATCGGGCTGGGGCCGGTGTTCTGGCTGCTGATCGCGGAGATTTTTCCCCTGGCGGTACGAGGGCGCGGCATGAGTGTCGCCTCGGTCGCGAACTGGGGCAGCAACTTTATCGTAACACTGGTATTTCCGTCGTTGGTGGCAGCGCTCGGCAGTGCAGCCGCGTTCCTGGTATTTGCGGTGCTGAGCGTGCTGGCTTTGCTGTTTACATGGCGCTTTGTGCCCGAAACGAATGGCCGTTCCCTGGAGGAGATCGAGGCGCAGTTGGCTCGAGCATCAGCGTAACAAAAGCAAGCAGTTCTGGTTTGAAAAAAATCAAAAAACTCTTATTACTACCCTTTTTTATCCGATCACACCGGCAACCTGCGTGCCGTTCGGGCTTCCAAGCCCGGTGCAGGCATCCCAACCTGTCGTCGCCTCGAAGTCTCCGTTATTGCCTTTCGTAATGTCACGCAGCGCGGTGGGTGTGGCATATAGCTTGGGATTGATAAACCCGGCCGTTGTCGTGCCGGCTTCATTAATCAGGGCGATCAGGGCAGCCCACAGCGGCGCCACCGCGCTGGTGCCGCCAATGACGGTATTCGTTCCGTCAATGCGCACATCGTAACCGGTCTGCGGATCCGCGTCGCCACTCACATCCGGCGTGCCGCGCATTGTCAGCGCCGCGCTGCCGCCGGAGGTTAGCGTTATTTGCAATCCGCTCTGCCATGTCGGCACGGCGAACACCGCGCTTTGACCGCCCCCTGTCGCACCGCCTTGCGCGCCGTCATTCCACACTGTTTCGCTTTCGATCGCGTTGCCGTTGGCTTGCAGGCTGGTGCCGCCGCAGGCCAGGGCATGCGGGCTCGACGCCGGGAAATCGACATGGTCGCCGCCATCGCTGACACCGTCGCTCGAACCATTATCGCCGCAAGCGACGCAAACCGTTATGCCCATGGTCCCGGCCGCCTGGAATGCGGAATCGAACGCGGTCAGTGATTGCTGGGTCCAGGTTGATTCCGGCCCCCCCCAACTGATCGAAATGACCGAGGGCTTGTTCGTGGTGTCGTGAATTGCGGTGGTGACGGCATCGAGAAATCCGGCATCCGTATTGGGCGCGAAATAGATGGCGATATTGGCCTGCGGCGCGATCGACGCGACCATTTCGACATCCAGCATCACCTCACCGTCGGGACCATCCGGATCGCCGGTCGGGTCGGTCGTGGCACTGTCGACCGAAACGACCGTCACGGTCGGCGGCGCGGTGATACCCAGCCCTGAGAGGTATGTGGTGAGATCGGCCGGGGTTTCCCCACCACCCAGTTCGATCAGGCCAACACATTGCCGGGCGCCGGTGCCGGCCGGAAAACCGTACAGCGATGCGATTTGCGGCGGCGTATAGGATGTTGCCTCGGCCGCACCCGCCGCCTTCCGCGGCGCCTGGCGCATCCTGAAATGTGCTGTCGCCGCCGGCCGGTTGTCGAGGCCAAGCACGGCTTCCACGCACCCATGCAATTCATCCGGCAGATGAATGCTGCCGGTCCGGCCCCGATATGACCCACCTGCATAGTCAAATTGTTGCAGATCAACGCCAAATGCGGCATTGAACTGCGCCACCGTGCCCGCAAGCATGACCGTTCTGCGACCGGCATGTTCGCCGGCTACGGTCAGCCCGTGTGAAGCGGCGAATGTCCGCACGGCATGAATATCCGTTTCGCTGGCGCCGAATTCCCGCTCGAACGCCTCACGCGAAAGATGGCCGCCGGTCGCCGCGGGATCGTTGAGCTCGGCGACGCGCGCCTTGAAGCCGGATGCATTGCCGCGGCGCAGCAGAATGCTCACACGCATTTGCTCGCCAGGATCCGCCTTGCCCCTGGCAGCGGCGCCGTGCATAGGCTGGCGTTCGCTGCCTTTCAGTGGATGTCTCGCCATTTTCAAACTCCCTGAAACGCCGAGAGCCACGACGCCCCGCGTTAGTAATTATAGAGCAGATTAGTCAAGTTGACTTAATCGGGCCCGGCCGCCAGGCTATAGCCAAGCGGCGCCCGATAGGCTACAAGCTTTTTGCCACCCGCAGTTGTTGTTGGCACGCCTGTCCCCGTTGTGGATATCGTGGTGGTCGTGCAATTATCCATACCCCTGATGCATGACTTGGCGCCGGCGAATGCGGCCGACCCGTCCCTTGAACTCAGGTATTCGCAGTTTGGATCACCAGGCGCGTGACCAACCTCGGGTTGAAAACGACCCGCCTATTTTGCAATGAAGTGGGCATGATTGCGCATCCGCCCGGTACGGCACCGGCCAACGATGAAGCCGGCAACCATGTGCATCAATCCGGCGTTAGTGGCAGATGGCTTCTTGTACAATGATTTCTTGCATGATGAGAGGGCTCGGGGCCGGCGTCAACCCATCGCATTCGCGCCGCCTGACGCTGAACACATGATCTCAAACCCCCGCATCGGGCTTTCGCTGCTGGGATTGGTCATGTGTATCCTGGCACTCGAGTGGTTCACGCCCCTGCCGGCCGCGCCGATGCCTGCTGCCGAGGCGCACGCCCTGGCCATCACGCAATTCACACCTGCACGGCGCCGGCGCGGCACGCTTGGCCATTACGTCGCCAGCATATCGGCACGCCCGCTATTCGCACCTGACCGGCGTCCCGTGCCGCAACAACATTCGGGCCGAACCGGCATGTCGCAAGGCTTGCCAAGGCTGGCCGGCATTGTCATTGCGGCTTCGCGCCGGCGCGCGATTTTCGAAGACGACGGCAAGGCGATCGTACGCGGCGCGGGCGGCGACCTCGACGGCTACAGAATCGTTGCCATAAACGCGTTGGGCGTCACGCTGCGCGGCCCTGCCGGGCAGCATACGGTCAGCGTTTCGTTCGACGAGAATAGAACCGTTCCCCAACCATTTATCTACAGGATGGCGCCGTCGCGGCCCAGCATTCTCGACCAGTTGAACACCCAGGCCCCGCCATCATTCCCCGTGCCGCGTCCACCTGACCTGCGTTCCATGCTGGCGCGCCAACGACAAGCGCAACAATAACGCTGGATAACAAGTTTTGTTTGCGTTCTGGATAAATCAGCCAACGAGGAAACGATTTCCTCTCTTGCAGGGCGGAAGCGCCGAAACAGGCAACGGTTCCTTTGGTTCAGTTCCTCAGGAAAGAACTGCTGTCGTGCCATTCGCTTTTCCGCTTCTCGAGCAAGCCGACCGCATCTCGCGGAGTGCCCAGCGTGGAACGCCCAGGCTTGTACGGTATAGTACGATCATGCTCATTTCTACACGATGATAGAGCGCGACTCGACAGGGTTCGAATGACCGGCTTAGATGCTCAGCTTCGGCGCGCAAAAAATCAAACGAGAAACTATGGGTGCTTGGGGTTGTCGGCGCCCGGCATGACGGGCGAGCGAGCAACCGGGGGTCTGATTATGTCAACGGGCACGAGCGAAGTCTCCGGCGTGGACGCGAGCAGCACCGAGCGAACTCGGTTGCCCATCATTGGCATCGGCGCTTCGGCCGGTGGCATCGAGGCGTTTCGCGGGTTCTTTGAGAACATGCCGCCGGACAGCTTCTGCGCCTTCGTGGTTGTGCTCCACCTGCCGGCGGACCGCAAAAGCATTCTTCCCGATATCCTCGGCCGCTGGACCGGCATGCGGATTGTCGAAGTAACGGACGGATGCGGGCTGCAGCCGAATTGCGTGTATATTCCACCACCGGGGGTAACCGTTACGCTAAAAGATGATCGTCTCCATCTGCACCCGCTTGGCCCCAACGAGGCGCGTGAGCCGAGCCCGATCAGCATGTTCTTCGATTCGTTGGCCGTAGCCCTGCGTGAGGACGCGATCGGGATTGTGCTGTCGGGCACCGGCAATGACGGCTCACTCGGCCTCAAGGCGATCAAAGCGAATGGCGGATTGACGCTGGCGCAGGGGACGGACGGAACCGCGCCGCTGCATCCCGGCATGCCTGCAAGCGCCATCGCCACCGGCGCGGTGGACATTGTTGCAGCCGTGGAGGCAATGCCGGGCCACATCATCGCGATCCAGGAATCGAGGCGGAACGGCAGCAGCACGGTGAACGTTTCGCCCGAGCAGATCGAAGAGGCACGGCTTGCGATATGTTCAGTTCTGCACCGCCTGGTGGGCCATGATTTCAGTGGTTACAAGGACAAGACGTTCCTGCGCCGGGTGCAACGACGCATGGCGGTGCTGAGTGTCGCGTCGCTCCACGCCTACATCGAGCGCCTTGAAAACGATCTCGATGAAGCGGGCCTGTTGTTTCGCGACTTGTTGATCGGCGTGACAAGTTTCTTTCGGGATCAGGACACGTTCGATGCGCTGAAACTCACCGTGTTCCCCCGTCTGTTCGAAGGCCGCGGCGCGGAAAGCGTGGTACGTGTTTGGGTGCCTGGCTGCGCCACCGGCGAGGAAGCGTATTCGCTCGCCATCCTGCTGCGCGAGTTCATCGACGGCCTGCCTGGGGGCATGCCGAAGGTTCATGTGTTCGCAACCGACATCGATGAGCCGGCGATCGGAACCGCGCGCGGCGGCCGCTACCCATCCAGTTTGCTGCAGGGAATGTCGCCGCAACGAAAAGCCCGGTTCTTCAGCCAGGCGAGCGACGGCAGCTACGCCGTCAGCAAGGAAATTCGCGACTTGTGCACATTCTCGGCGCACAGCCTCACGCGCGATCCGCCATTCTCCCGCATCCACCTGGTGTCGTGCCGAAACCTGCTGATATACCTGGATGCCGACTTGCAGTCGATGGTGATCCCGGCTTTTCATTACTCCCTCGTCGCAGGCGGGATTCTGCTGTTGGGCAGTTCGGAAAACATATCACGCCACGAAAATCTGTTTGCTGCCTTGGACCGGCAACACCGGATATTCCAGCGCATCGACGTACCCAGCCCGCCGTTGCAACTGTCGAGCAATTTCAACAAGCAGGAACCGCAGCCTGCCCGTGCGTCGGTTGCCCTGCGCGACGGCGCGGCGCGGCCGGGCAACTCAAGGCTTACCACCCGCGCCACTGCCCGGGTTCTGGAGCGCTTCGGGCCGGCTTTCGTCATCGTCAGCGCGGAAGGCAACGTCATCCAATATTCCAGCCGAATTGGCCGCTTCCTGGAACCGGCGGCAGGCTCGCCAAATGCGAATGTTCTCGTCATGGCACGACGTGGCCTGGCGACGCCCTTGCGGGCGGCGCTGCGACAGGCCGCGGAAACCGGCCGTTCGGTCGAGAAAGCGGTGCCCGCAATTCATCTACCGGGCGAAGGCACGCAGCGCATTACGCTCGCAGTGGAGCCGATCCACGAGCCCGGATCGCAACAACTCTATCTGATCGCGTTCATCCTATCCGAACCGCATCCTTCCGCAGCCGGTGATTCCGCCGACGCAGGCTTGCACGAGCCTGGCACCGACCGCCAGGTGGAAGCCGAATTGCGCGACACGCGCGAGCAGTTGCAGTCGGTCACCGAAGAGCACGAAACCGCATTGGAGGAACTGCGCAGCACCAATGAGGAGTTGCTCTCCGTCAATGAGGAACTGCAATCCACCAATGAGGAACTCGAGACGTCGAAGGAGGAGATCCAGTCGATCAACGAGGAATTGCAGACCGTCAACAGCCAGCTCGCCACCAAGGTGGAAGAGCTCGACGAACGGAATACCGATCTGCAGAACTTGTTCGAGAGCACGCATGTTGCAACAGTTTTCCTCGATCGCCACCTTGTTATACGCAGCTTCACGCCCGCGGTCGCGAGCATATATAACCTTATCCCCAGCGATATCGGCCGCCCGCTGACCGACATCATGAGCACGCTGAAATATGCCGACTTGCGCGAAGATACACGGCTCGTTCTCAATTCGTTGGTGCCGCTGGAACGCCGCGTAACCCGCGATGACGGAAGCACGCACTACCTTATGCGTATTCTCCCCTATCGCAGCCCCAACAGTACCGTGGAAGGCACGGTGGTTACGTTTGTCGACGTAACCACCATGGTAAAGGCCGAACAGCATCAGCGCCTGCTGGTGGATGAACTGAACCATCGCGTAAAGAACATGCTCACCGTGGTGGTTTCCATGGCGAACCAGACAATTCGCAACGCCTCCAATCTGGCTGAATTTTCGCAGAACTACATGGGACGCATACAAGCGCTCACCGCCGCATACTCATTGCTCAGCGCGGAATCCTGGCAATCCGTTTCGCTGCGTGATCTCCTGGTGGAGGAGCTAAATCCGTTTCTTGAAAGCAGCCGCACGAATGTTGTGCTGGACGGCCCACGCGTTCTGCTGGAACCGCGCGCCGCGTTGGCGCTCAGCATGGCATTGCACGAACTCACGACCAACGCCGTGAAATATGGCAGCCTTTCGGTCCCCGAGGGCAATCTTCACGTTAAATGGGGCGTGAAGCGGGATAGCGGGACGAGCGAACTTGTGCTGGAGTGGCTTGAGAATGACGGGCCGCCGGTGGTTCCGCCTGCGAGACGTGGTTTCGGCACCATGCTGATCGAGCGTGGTCTCACGCAAGACATGTCGGCGCAGGTGGAATTGGCATTTCCGCAAACCGGTGTACGCGCGACAGTACGAGCCCCCTTGCGAACCGACATGCCGGACGAAACGGCAGACGACCAACATCACGGCGCGGACGCTTGAGCATGCACCCCACGCCTTCCCTGGCGGGCCTCCGCATCCTCGTCGTCGAAGATGAAGCGCTGGTTTCCCTATTGATCGAGGACACGCTGGCCGATGAACAATGCATTGTCGTGGGCCCTTACGACCGGGTCCCGGCAGCAATTGCCGCGGTGGAGACGGAAACGTTCGACGCGGCGATACTGGACGTGAACCTCGCAGGCGTAAAAATCTACCCTGTCGCGGAGTTGCTGGCGGCCCGCGGAATTCCCTTCCTGCTTCTGTCAGGCTATGGCCAAAGCGCCGCGCCGCGTGAACACCCCGAATGGCACGTGTGCAATAAACCATTCAATCCGGAGCAACTGGTGTCGCAACTCGAGGAGGTTGCACGCGCGGGCTCCGTACAAAAGTGAATTGGACGTCGCCGATGCTGCCTGATCGCAGTTGCTATGTCGGCTGCCGTTGCTTGACCTGGTCGATCAACTTTGAAACCAGATCCTCCGGCGTGAAAGGCTTGCTGCAAGCTCGCCATTCAGGATGCGACAGCGGAACCGCGTCCTGTCCGTAGCCCGACAAGAGTAGAAACGGAATGCCCCTCGCCGCCAGAACCTCCGCGACCGGATAAACCCTTACGCCCGCGACATTGACATCGAGCACGGCCGCATCGATTTGTTCCGCCTGCGCGGCCTTCAGCGCATTGGATACTTTATCGAACGGCCCTACAATGATGCAGTCGCTCTCGCTAAGAGTGTCCTCAATCAGGAGCGACACCAGCATCTCGTCTTCGACAACTAAAACACGTAGTCCAGCTAGGGTCATGCCGAGGCCATCTTCCAGTTGCGACGGTTCAAGTTGCTGTTGATGTGACGCTCTGTAATGTCCCCGGATGCACAGGCGTTCCCCGGCCGCGCAGGCGGCCTCGATTTCGTGTTAAGAGTGTCGAGAACGGGAACCCGACCTGAACGATATCGTTCAAAGTGCCAACCGGCACAAGTAAACTGTCTCTTTTTTTCGAACCGGCGGCACGTTTGTGATCAATAGTCAGTCGTGCGACGCGTTGCCTTGCTAAAGAAACGACCGAAGAACTGCGTGGCACGGCTGCGCCGCATCAGGCGACGCAGCTTTCTGGTGGCGAACGCGTGCAACGCCCGGTCGAGCGCATTCTTGTCCTCGATCAATCGCCTGGTCGTTGCCGCCGGGCGCCCTGTTGCGCCGCCGCTGACGTTCACCCGCGCAATGGGCGCGAAACCATCGCCGAACACATGCTGTCCCCAAATTTGTGAAAGGCCGGGCAGCTCGCATACATAATACCACGGCATGAGGTCCACGAACGCAAGGGCCTGGTCGAGATCACCGATGCTTCCCGGCGACCATGCGGATCCGGTCAGTTGGCGCACGTGATAATTGCGTGTATGGATTTCGATGCGCGGATCCGCAGTGGCGATGAATTTATCGAAATCATGGCTCTGGGCGAATGCCACCGGATAAAGGTCGTCGAGAAGGTTTGCGTCCTGCGGCAATTTAACCACGCAACGGTAGTATGTGTACAAGGATCGCAGCCGCGCCACAGGATCGCGAAAGTTGGTAACCGCGGCGTGGCCGGCGTCCACGGCCCGGAAAATGTCGCGGCCATAATGCCCGCCATAATAGCGGTAACCCCGAAACGGCAGGTAATTGCCCGCGTGCCGCTCGTGGTCGCGTTCGGTATTCTCAATGAGCGGGCAGCGAAGTTCGGGTGCGAACATCGCCTCCAGCGCATGGCCCACGGCCGTACCGCCCGCCTTCGGATTGTGGAAAAAGAACAGGCGGCGGTCATTCACTGCTACCGGCATCGCGCCGGCCGCCCGCGCAATCGGTGTATGAAGCCGTGCGAAATTTGCCGCTCCGGTTGCACGCTGCCGCGTCCGCACGAATGTTCGCAAACCAGCGGTAGAATTCGCACCCCCCTTTCATCAAAAACACTCATCGAGACCCACGTAATTGGGAATTCACATGAACGTGAATTACCCTATCCGTATATTCATCCATTTGCAAACCGCTGACACAAGCTCGCTCGCAGCGGGATGAAGATCAGCGAAGGGTCGGAAGCATCTGGCACTGCCGGCCCGCAGGCGCGTCACCATAAACGTGGGAGTTGATAGCATGACTGAAACAATAGCCAGTGCCGGGACGGCCGACAGCAAAAGATGGCTCGGTCGCCTTGGCGCTGGCGCACTCGCATTCGGTGCAATGTCGGCAATGGGCGGCAAGCGTGCGCGCGCCCAGGCCATCACGGATGCCGATGTACTGAATTTCGCTTTGAACCTGGAATATCTGGAGGCCGAATACTACCTGCGCGCCGTCACCGGCGCGGGCCTGTCCACCAGCCTTACCGGCGGATCGACGGGCAATGTGCTGGCGCCGGCAACCACGCTGGTACCATTCCAAACCAGCGCGATTGCCTACTGGGCGCAGCGGATTGCAAATGACGAGTTGGCGCATGTGAACTTCCTGCGCGTAGGACTTAAGGCAGAGGGCGGAACGCCGGTCGCCGAACCACAAATCGATCTGGTAAATAGCTTCACCACGCTCGCCGTCGCCGCCGGCCTCATCACCACGGGCCAGACCTTCAACCCGTTTGCCAGCGAACTCGACTTTCTGATCGGCGCTTATATCTTCGAGGATGTCGGAGTTTCGGCCTATGCCGGCGCCGCCGCCCTGCTGACCAATCCCGACAACATAGCCTACAGCGCCAGCGTGCTCGCGGTTGAAGCCGAACATGCCGGGCTGATCCGTTCATACCTGGCCGAGATTGGCGGCGGCGCCGTAACCAACGCCATCTCCGCGCTCAGGCAATCATTGTCCGGCGTGCAGGACAACGGAACCGATCTTAGTGCCGGCGGCGGCAATCCATTCAGCTTCGCGAACTGTGATTATAACGGTCAGGCGTTTCGGCGTACGCCGGAGGAAGTGCTGAACATTGTTTACGGTGCCAGCGGCACCGGCGTGTCGGCCGGCTTGTTCTTCCCCGCCGGTGTGAACGGCGCGGTGACATCCACCTGATCGCCCACCCGCCCCGCTTCGCACTCATTCAGGAGATACAGTCAATGTTGGACAATCCGTTCACCAAAGTATTGCAGGAGGGCATCGCACGGCGGCGCTTCCTGCGTGGTACGGGCTGCGGCGCCGCAGGCCTCGCCGCCGCGTTCGCCGGCAGCGCCATCGCCGCGCCCCGCACCAAAGCGAAGGCTCGGCCTGCGGGTCTTACCGATGCCGACATATTCAACTTCGCACTGAACTTCGAATATCTCGGCGCCGAATACTACCTCGGCGCGCTTGGCACGTCGTTGCCGGGCAACCTGACCGGCGGCGGCGGTCCGGTCACCACGCCCGGCACGGGCCCGGTGCCGTTTCAGAATACTGCCATCGCTTATTTCGCCCAGCAGCTTGCGGTGGATGAATACGCCCACGTGACAGTCATTCAGGAAGCGCTCACCGCCGAAGGCGCCACCCCGATCAGCGAGCCTGCCATCGATCTCGATGCAAGCTGGACGAGCCTTGCGGTCGCGGCCGGGCTGATTGCCGATGGCGAAACGTTTAACCCATACGCCAGCGAAACCGATTTCCTGCTTGGCGCCTACGTGCTGGAAGACGTGTGCGTGACCGCGCTTTGCGGCGCCGCCGCCCTGATCAGCAGCAAGATCAACCTGGCTTACGCAGCCAGCATTCTCGGTGTCGAGGGCTACCAGGTCGGCATGATACGGCAGCGCCTGTCGGCCATCGGGGCCGGCGCCGCCACCGATGCGATTTCTGCACTGCGGTCCGCGCTCTCGAACGCCATCGTCGATAGCGGCGTCGACGATTACGGCACCGATGCGAATGGCAACCCGTACAACTTCACGAATGTCGATTTCAACGGCCAGGCGTTTCGCCGTACACCGCAGCAGGTGTTGAATATCGCCTACGGCGGCCCGGGACCCAACGCGACAAGCGGCGGGTTTTTCCCCAACGGCGTCAACGGAACCATTACGACAACGTGATGTGCTGTCCGGGTGTCGCTGCGAGGGCCAGGCCAATCGCGCCTGGCCCTTGCGGCACGCCCCAAATGCGTGCCGCTTTCTTCTTAAGCGCCGCCAGGCTCAACGTAGTTTTCTTTTTTTCAAAATAGAAATACTTCCTCACGTCCTTCACTTCGCATCATTAGCCGCCGCCGGCGTCGCGTTCAGCACATTTGTCAGCGTGTCGCGCATCACCGTCACCCGCACATTGGGCGCGATTTCCACCTCCACCTCGCCGCTGCCCTCGCGCGACTTGGTGACCAGCCCGACGATCCCGCCCGCCGTGAGCACCTTGTCGCCCCGCTTCACCGCGGCGATCTGCGCGCGCAGCTTCTTCGCCTGTTCCTGCTGCGGCCGGATCATCAGGAAATAGAACAGCACGAAAATCAGGATGAGCGGCAGGAACTGCCCCAATGGCGAGCTTCCAAGGGCGCCGAGCACACCTCCGTCGGCGGATTGTGCATAGGCCGGCGAGATAAACGGGTTCATGCGGGGTTCCGGTTGCGGCGGGAAGCGCCGGACCATAGTTTCCGCCCCCCACCCGTCAAGCGCCAACCGCGCCGGAGACCCCCCCTGGCGATGTCCGACCTGCTGCCCGTCCTCACCCGCATCGCCGCGGCCCTGGAACGGCTGGCCCCACCACCGCCGGCCCCTCTATCGCTGCTGGGCGCGGACGCCTTCGTCTGGCATGCGGCGAAGGATCACGGTCCCGGCGTGCTGGCCCCGGTCCCGCACGTGGCCGCCGTCGACCTCGCCCTCCTCCAGGGCATCGACCAGGCGCGCGATATCCTGCTGGCGAACACGCGCCGCTTCGCCGCGGGGCTGGCCGCCAACAACGCCATGCTGTGGGGCGCCCGCGGCATGGGCAAGTCCAGCCTCGTCAAGGCGGTCCACGCTTGCGTCAACGCCGAGCGGCCCGGCGCCCTTGCGCTGCTCGAAATCGCCCGCGACGATCTGTTCGCCCTCCCCGACCTGCTCGCGCAGCTTCGCGCCACCGACCGCAAGTGCGTGGTGTTCTGCGACGACCTCTCCTTCGAACGTCAGGACCACGACTACAAGGCGCTGAAATCCGTCCTCGACGGCGGCATCGAGGGCCGGCCGCCCAATGTGCTGTTCTACGCCACCAGCAACCGCCGTCACCTCATGGCCCGCGACATGGTGGAGAACGAGCAGGCCACCGCCATCAACCCCGGCGAGGCGGTCGAGGAAAAGGTATCATTGTCGGATCGATTTGGCCTCTGGATCGGCTTTCACCATTGCGACCAGGCGACGTATTTTCGCATGGTTGAGGCCTACGCCGATCATTTTGGTCTTGCAGCCCCGGCGGAGGAATTGCGTGCCGAGGCGGCTGCGTGGTCGGTGACGCGCGGGGCACGTTCGGGCCGTGTGGCCTGGCAGTTTATTCAGGATTATTCGGCAAGGTTGGGAGTAGGAATTAAGTAGTTCTTTTTCAGGAAAGAACTGCTTCCTCCCTACCGCATCTTCGAAGCTGAAAACCCCGCCACCGGAAATGTCACCACATAATCATCCGGCATGCCGAGCGACGCCACCACCTTCAACTTGTGCGCCTTGCCCAGGGCGCTTTCAAAACGATCATATTCGTCGGTCTGCAGCACCGTGTTGGCCCCGCCCGGCGACACCATGGGCGGATCGAACCGGTAAGCGGCCGGCGGCGCATCGTCCCACGCCAGGCTCACCTGGCACTCGTTGGCGCCGCAAGCCTCCTGCACCTGGGGGAACATGATCGTTACATGCTTGCCATATTTTTCGCTGGAGGAGAGTTCCAGCGAGGCGCTGTGCGGCCCACTATGCGGGTCCGGCCCCCTGCCCAGTAGCGTGGCGTGCACGGTATCGTCGTGCAGGATCGTGTCGGTTGTCTTGCTATACGCCCAGCCGTCGAAATCCGCCGGCAACACACGCGCCACCACGCCGGCCGCGCGCGCCGCAGGCTCCGCCGCCAGAAAACCATAGTGGGTGTGCGGATGCAGGAAGGTCCAGTAGTAGGCGCCGCATACCCCCATGAGCATGAGGGCGATCGAACCCTTCGCCCCGCGGCGCATCATGCAATTGCCGCACCGGCCGGCGCCCTGGCTCACCTTGCGCCCGCAGATTGGGCAACGCCCGCTCAATCGCCCCAGCAGAGGTTTGTTGGCATAACGCGCCACGAGCCACAGTCCAACGCTTCAACCGTCTCTGCTTAACAAAATATTTACCAGAATTGAAGCGAATCCAACATTCGGAGCGTTGACTTACGTACATAGTGCGATGTCGTACCATGGCATGCCCAGCGCCCCAGGATGCAATGTCACACATACCAGCCCGCCCACCGACGCGTATTTATAAACCTCCCAGGGCACCTGAACCTCGGTGGCCTGCCGCATCGGTCCCCACGCCGACAGCCCAAGGTAATAGTTCGTCGCCCGGCCCGACTTCGCGTGCTGCTCCAGCACCTGCGCCGACGAGACACCGAGCGGCGCCGCGCGGTCCAGCAAACCGTTGATGAGCGGCGCCAAGCTCGCCGCGTAAATAAAAACGACACCGATCAGCGGCACGCAACGCGGCGGGCTGTAACGAACGATGGGGTCCGCCAGCAGAATGAACACCATCGACGCGACGCAGCCGATCAGGCCCGCCCACAGAACGTCCATTGGACGCAACATGTAAGGACCGACCCAGTAGGCATACAGCGCCAGCGAAACCGCCGGCAGCCACAGCGAATGCACCGCCGTCGGCCGCGTATCGATGGTACCCGCCACCGCGCCCAGCGTAATCTCGCCGCCTGACGCGAACGCCGCCACCACCGCGAATACCGGCACCGACGCCAGAAGGCCCGCCAGCACCTGGCTCGGCCAAGGATACGCCAGCACCGCAACCGCCAAAACCAGCGAGACGACATTCAACAAACGGCAAACCCGCATGGCGTCGTAGCCCGGATCGCCGGGCAGAACAGCGGGAGGCTTATAAGTCTTCGCCATTACGCTGCGGCTCCGTAGACGCGGCTCAGATCGCACGGTCGCGCGAGTCCAATTCCGGCCTCATGCATCCGACGCGCGATCCAGCCGCAGCGTCATGCAATACGCGCCGCCGCCCGACAGGATGAACGGCGACAAATCGACGTCCGCCACCGTGTAGCCATGCGCGCTAAGCATATCATGTACGTGCGGCGCCGCCCGCGCCATCACCACGGTGCGCCCCAGGCACACCGCATTGACGCAGAACGCCGCGGCATCCTCGGCGCTGGCTTGCAGCCGTTGTGCCGGGGCCACATGCTCATGAATGCGCGCCAGCGAGTCCGGCGTGAAGGCCGGCGGATAAAACAGCACCTCGCCGCCGCTCAGCGGACAGAAGCACGTGTCCAGATGGTAAAACCGCGGGCTCGCCAGCTCCAGCGGCACCACACGCCGGCCAAAAAACCGCTCGAGCTCCGGAATGGCCGCCGCCACCGACCGCTGCCCATGCCCGGCCCAGAAAAACTGACGCGTCGCGTCCCAGATCGCGTCGCCCGCACCCTCCTGAAAGCAGCCTTCTGGGAAGATCGCCAGCTCGCGCAACACGCCGCTGTCCAGATAGGGTTTCAGGGCCGCCATATACGCGGCCTCCTCGCCCTGCCGCTCGGCGCACGCGAACCGCGCGACGATCGCCCGCCCGTCCAGCACCACCGCGGCATTGGCCGGAAACACCATGTCGGGCAGCCCGGGCACGCCGGGCACCACATGAAGGTCCGCGCCGGCGCCCTCCAGCGCGGCCCGCAGCGCCTCGAAGCTGGCCCGCGCCGCGCGCTGGTGCGCCGCGGGGTCGGCTTGCCATTCGGCGGGATTCATCCAGGGATTGATGACGTAGCTGACGTCGAAGTGCGCGGGATCGACGACCAGAATGGCCGGTTTTTGCAAATTCATGTGTGGGTCCTAGACGGAGGCGCAAAAGGAAGGAAGCAGTTCTTTTTTGACCGAAAGAACCAGGAAATTTTTGCCGATTGAAACTGCGCCAACCCCGAATTGCAGCACGTAACCCTATAATAGTAAAAGTTTTTTGGTTCTCTTTTTCAGAAGAGAACTGCTTCTTGCTACACGCCCTACCTGGGACTACCCGAACCCCATGTCCACAGACCTAGAAATCGCGCACGCCGCCACGCTTCGCCCCATCGCCGAAATCGCCGCCCGCGCCGGCATCGCCGACACCTTCCTCGAGCCCTATGGGCGCTACAAAGCCAAGATCGCAGCCGGCATCGATGCGACGCTGTCGCCGCCCCGCGGCAAACTGGTGCTCGTCTGCGGCATCAGCCCCACCCCGGCCGGCGAGGGCAAAACCACCACCACCATCGGCCTCGGCGACGCCCTGAACGCGGCCGGTCAGCGCACCATGATCTGCCTGCGCGAGCCCTCGCTCGGCCCCTGTTTCGGGGTCAAGGGCGGCGCCACCGGCGGCGGACGCGCCCAGGTGGCGCCAATGGAGGAAATCAACCTTCATTTCACCGGCGACTTCCACGCCATTACGTCGGCGAACAACCTGCTCGCCGCCCTGCTCGACAACCATCTCTACTGGGGCAACAAACTCGACATCAATCCCCGCCGCGTCGTCTGGCGCCGCTGCCTGGACCTCAACGATCGCGCCCTCCGCCAGGTTGTCGCCTCGCTCGGCGACGGCGCCAACGGAGCGGCGCGCGAGCAGAAATTCGACATCACCGTTGCCAGCGAAGTGATGGCGGTGTTCTGCCTCGCCCGCGATCTGGACGACCTGCGCACGCGACTCGGCCGCATCATCGTCGCCTACCGCCGCGACGGCAGCGCCGTCACCGCGGCCGACCTGCAAGCCGACGGCGCCATGGCCGTGCTGCTGCGCGACGCGCTGCGCCCCAACCTGGTGCAAACCCTGGAAGGCTCGCCGGCCCTGGTGCATGGCGGCCCGTTCGCCAACATCGCGCACGGCTGCAACAGCGTCATGGCCACCACGCTCGGCCTGCGCCTCGCCGATGTCGTGGTCACCGAGGCCGGCTTCGGTGCCGACCTCGGCGGCGAGAAATTCTGCGACATCAAATGCCCGTCCGCCGGCATCGCCCCCGACGTCAGCGTCATCGTCGCCACCATCCGCGCCCTCAAGATGCACGGCGGCGTCGCCAAATCCGCGCTCGGCGGCGAGGACGTCGCGGCGGTAACACGCGGCGCCGTCAACCTGATCCGCCACGTCGAAAACATGCGCGCCTTCGGCCTGCCGGTCGTCGTCGCACTCAACCATTTCACCGGCGACACGGATGCCGAATTCCAGGCGGTCCACAACGCCCTCTCCCCGCTCGGAACGGATGTCATCGCCTGCCGCCACTGGGCCGAAGGCAGCCCCGGCGCCGCCGATCTCGCCGGCGCAGTACTGGCAAAATTCAACACGCCCGCGTCATTCCGGCCGCTTTACGAACCCTCGTTATCGCTGCCCGACAAAATCCGCACCGTCGCAAGCCGCATCTATCGCGCCGCCGACGTCACGTTCGAACGCGCCGCGCTGAAGAAACTGGCGTCCTACGAAGCGGCGGGCTTCGGGTCGTTTCCGGTCTGCATGGCCAAGACGCAATACGGTTTCACCGCCGATCCAACCCTGCTCGGCGCCCCCGACGGTTTCACGCTCCCGGTGCGCGACGTGCGCCTATCCGCCGGTGCGGGGTTTGTCGTTGCCCTTTGCGGCGATATCATGACGATGCCGGGACTGCCGCGCGTTCCGGCGGCGAACAGTATA
>Ga0116229_10003228_pt1 | contig 26735 bp, 15 predicted proteins | sample S1TSphgellanicum_3_FD_87313 | JGI IMG/M metagenome (GOLD analysis project Ga0116229, IMG submission 87313) | Host-associated microbial communities from peat moss isolated from Minnesota, USA - S1T2_Fc - Sphagnum magellanicum MG | ecosystem: Host-associated > Plants > Peat moss > Unclassified... | reverse complement strand
GGTCGAGTTGGGAGCCCCGGGATTAGACTAGGAAGAAGGTTTAGTAGATCAAGCATGAATCTGCATCAAAACAAACCACCCACGTGGTTAGTTCACATTCCGGGACCCCTTTGGGTGTTGGGATTTGCCACGGGCACTTGGACACACAAGACTCACCACGGCCCGGACTCGGGGGAAGCCACCACCTTCCCCCATATAGTATTCTTTGCGGCTGGTCGCGGAGGCTACATCCAAATGGCACAAATTCCCGGGACTCCCGAAATGGAGTCCCGAAATTGTCCCGGCGGGACTCCCAGAACTTTGACCCGCCATAATTCCCGACTGCAGAGTTGGATCGCGAAGAGGTCTGAATCAAAGTTGTAGCCTTCGTCGAGATCTTTCCAACGCCATGTCGCACGCTCAAATCGGACGTCAGAAGAGGTCGATTCCCGACTTTTAGTGGTCGGGAGTCAAACTGGCAGTTTGACTCCCGGCCCTTCTTTTGCCCATAACTTGAGCTGCAGATGTCCGAATTGCCAATTCGAGGGCATTTTCGATATCTACGTTTCAAGACCTTTCCAATGACACTAAGAACACCCCAATGCGAGGTGTTTTGGGCCTTTCTATTGAGCTCTAAACATTCGGGAGTCCCGGAGGACTACAAATCCCAACTTTTCCAAGTGTTGGGCTTCACCCCCACACTTGGCCAAAGTAGGGGTGCGACAACTAGCCACTTGTAAACTTGGGTTTATTTAAAGAATGTCTTTGGTGTGATCCCCTTTGTGAAAATAAAATGTTGCACATGTTGATAACAAAATGGCCATGTTATGCATTACGAGCTAAAACAATAGTCCATGGCACACCATTATAGTGGGGATTACATCTTCCACTACCATTGCCTATTGTGAAACATTGTTTGTTAACAAATTGCACCCACAAGGTTTGACTTGTAGTGCTTGTTTGTTAATTGTTGACAAGAGATGCCATTTTAGTTACTACATCAGTTAATGGTGACATTTACCTAATCACACCTTCTCTACATTACTTCATCTTTTAACAATATATAGTGAGCAATAACTTCATTACGTGGCATTTCTTTTACCTTGACAATGCCATCAACACCAACAAGGATATTTTGTAACCCAAACAGAATATAAAATATTCAAATATCAACCCCAAAATCCATGACTGTATTAAAACAAAGATGCCCATGATACAAAAGAAAGGGATAGATTTACCTTCACAATGTGGTGAACATATATTGAATTTATAGTTCAATTTGTTGCCCCTCCTATAGTTCATACCTGACCCTATTCAAACATAACTAGACATTTTAATTCAACATGAAGCCTTCACTCATTTTCCAAAACCTAGTTTACAAAATTTTGTGGAAGCAAAGTTGTTAAAGCACTCATGTTTCTAATCTTTTCACCTACAATATGACACCAAATATGGTTGTTCCTGAACAACCTCCTGTAGCAATTAAACCTTACTTACTAAGGGGTTTCCCACTTTCACCATGGTAAATTTGTCCAATTTCATTCAAAATCTAGTGAAACACAAAGTGAATTTGGACACATATTGGTGTAGTGAACAAAATGTCAAATGTGAATTTCAAAATTAATGTTATTTGTAAATATACCTATGGAAAAATTATATATTTTCATTTCAATTATTGTTCCAAATCTTCATTTTTAAACATATAATTTTTTGTATTAAATTATTTTGTACTTAATTGCTTTGATTCTAAACAACACAAAGTTTTGCAACCTTAAACAATCTTGTTTCTTCATAGAACTTGTATATGCAAAATTGTATAGTTTCAAATGAATATTTTTCATTTCATTTTCCTTATCATTTCTTTCAAATTTTCATTTTTTTGTTTATATACTAGAGATCTACATTTGAAATGGAATCAAAATAATGGTGAGTAAAACATAGCTAGTAGAATATAACCAATAATAATGTTTTGTTCTAGGTTATACATATAATACATGTTAACTACAAATTTCTATGTGTCTAACAACTATACATTGTAGATCTATCAAAATAGAGTAATCTACAAATAATTTTTTAACAACCTCTTCAAGCATTATTTGATCATTTTTCTTTTGTATTATTAAAATTTCAAAAGAAATATTTTTGTTTCATTCTTTTAAAATAATTTAACAAATAGGCAGGTTTTAAGTGTTTATTTTTTTTCTTTTTTCTTTTGAAAGATAAATACCCATATCACTTAAAACATATAGTCAAATTAAGTGGGTTGATGTCATATGGCTTGTATTAAATAGTAATGATATGATGCATAAAATATAATCAAATTATCAAAACACATCAAAATAATTTTTTAGCCAAAAAAAAAAACTTAAAAACATTGAAGAGAATATTATATCTTTTCTTTCTTGGTTCAATAATTCTTTCAATTTTTTTGTTCATATAATCATGTGAATATCACTTTTTGTGTAACACCTTAACAAAATGCAAATTTCAACGAGGGAGAGTAAAATATGCACATGCCCAAACATAAAAAACTCTTGACAAAAAATGTTGCATCATAAATCATAGTTACATGATAAAAACACAATTATAATATCTTAATTCTATTGTCAACCTTCATTCTTATTTTTTATTTGAAACACACTTTCATTGGATCAGTACCAAACTTGTTATATGCTTTCACATTTTCTCCCTCTTGCCTTTGTACTTACAATGTCACATAATATTTACATAATTGTAAGAAATCACACAAATTTATACTATTCATGAAATTTACAAAACAAAAAAAAAAAAGAGAAATATAAAAGAAGATTGAATACCATGAATAATATATAAACAACTCCATTGTTAAAATGATTTAAGATCGAATCCTTTTAGTGCTTTAAGATGTGGTTCGCAAGGTAAATTTTGAGATTGGCAGTCAAAGGATGGATGCAATTACAATTGCATTAAATGCAAAACATAGAAAGATTCAACAATCTCATGTTAAGTTTTGTTATTTGATCAATTTTCTTTTACTAAGTTATGAATGCTAGCAAAGAAGGGATGACAAAACAAAAAAGGTACCAAAAAAGGGCTGACCTACGTACAACTTGAAGGATAACTCTATTGAAGTTGGAGGTTGGGAAAAAAAATCCATTTTGAAAATACAAATTTTCCATATAAAAAATTGACAAGAAAAATTGAACATATTTATCTTATATCTATAATTTTAAAAAAATCATGTGAACAAGTACAAAATGTTGAATGGTCCAAAAAAGAATCATGTGACCTTCCAAATTGAAGAAATTCACCTACTTGTGAAAAAAATTCAATTTGCATTTGGTAGGAGATCATATTTTGTTTATTTCTTGATGTAAATCAAACAATGAATTTTTTTTTTAAGTTATATTTTTCTCCAATATATGCACAACTAAATAGATTTATGTCATTACCATGTATCTAATTAGTGCAAATATTGTTGTCCATGTACACAATTAACTAGGCTTAACTTAGGTAAGCTTTGCCCATGGAACTTCAACTTATAGATGCAACATGATAGGGACTCAATTATGTGAAGCAATGGACTCACCCCAAGGAATCAAGTCCTTTAGGCATGTGGAATCATGAGCATCCCCCTAAGATGCCTCTTTGTTAGTCCCTCATGCCACCAAGCTCCATGTACCTACTAACACTTAATTCCTAGCAACTTGTACATCCCCCAACACATGGGGTTAGCTTGAAGTTTTTCAGCTTATTCTAGACTTGACTCAAGAACTAAGTTAGACTAGCTAAAATGACACTAGAACTTAGCCTAAATGCATACCCTATGCAAGAGTCACTCCAGGACAATTCTAAGTCGTCCCAAGGCATCCCAAGAGCCAACACCAAGTGATGTCTCAAGATAATAGAAGCATCCCTAAAACAACTAAGTTGATTTGAAGGAAATGTGAGACAACACCAAGTGTCACCCTAGCAGAACTTTAAGTTACCCCAAAGAAAAAACCTAAGTTCATTCTGAGACTACAATCTCACCTTTGAACTACAATCTCACAACCCTATAGCCCAATTTCATAAAGCAAGTTGGGGAGTTGAATCCCAATCTGCCATGGCTTGAACTCTCACACCCCCATGGTGCCCCACCATGCACCATGGCGGTCCCATATGAAATTCCAAACATGCCATGTATGTAAGAAGATAAATAATGAAAGTTTTGGTTCTAGCCCAAGGGCAAATCATGAAAGATTCCTTTGGTTGGAGTCCTTTGACATGAACGATACCCTCTCAATGTTTTGTCTTGGGCCCTAAGCTACTAGGGTCTTTGGGAACACATAATGGGAATAAGCTTATAATTTTAATCTGTAAATTTTATATGAATATATTTTACATCCAAAATGGTCATCCCTGAAGGCATGGTAACTTTATGAATTTTGGCTTAGGCTTGTGGTAGGCTGTAGAATATTTTCATGGCTTGGAGTCATGGATATGTTTGATATATCGAGCATATCCTAGATGGGCCATAGGCCACCATGTCCAAGCCCCCAACAAGTCAAGGGTCATTTGGTCTATGCCCTATGCCACCCATGGCCCTAATGTCCTAGACCCCATGCTGTCACATCCCAACCCTTGCCAATCTAGGATCATTCTATCCTAGGCCTCATGTTGTCATGTCCTAAACCATGGTCCACCTTTTCCTAGCCCCTAAGGAACCTAGGTTTCATTCAATTTTGTTGTGGACCCATGTTGTGCAATGTCCTAAAGCCTAGACCACCTTGTCCTAGCTGTTTAAAGGTCTAAAATCATTTTTCATAGGTGATAAACCACCTATCCTAGGCCCCAAGCAAGCTAAGGGGCTTCAAGGCACCTGTTTTTGGGCCCAAATACCCAAGGATCTATTTTTGTCATGGCCCTAGCGCACCTTGTTTTGGCCCCCAAGCCACTTGTCCTGGTCCATTTGCTATTTGAACACAGAACAGAACATCTAGGGTCAACTTATGTCATGGGCCCAAGGTCGGCTTGTCTCGGCCCACAACCAATGATCCTTTTTTTGGGAAACTTCATTTTTAGTGTAAATTAGACAAAAAAGCAAACAAAGTCACAAAGTCAACGGTTGAGGGTCGAGACAAGCCAACCTTGGGCCAATGACACAAGTTGACCCTAGATGTTCTATTATGTCTTCAAATAGCACATGGATCGGGACAAGTGGCTTGAGGACCAAAATAGGGTGCCTTGGGGCCATGGCAAAAATAGACCCTTGGGTGCAGATTGTGCTAGGAAGGCAAGTCAAGCTAGTGAAGGTGCTGGTGTAGCAGTGTTACTACAAATTGTGCAACTTGGGTGCGGTTGAAGATGAGGACCACTTCTTGTTGGTTTGCCCTGTCTATCAAAGTGTTCGAGAGAGATTTAGAGGTTCATTGCCACTAACTGCCATCACACCTTTGGCTGAATTGCTGAGCTGTCAACAGCAAGGCATCCTTGCTAGATTCTTAGTGCAATGTCAGACGGTTAGATTTGAATTGCTTCATCAGACTTAACGTCAATTGGGTTCTGGCTCGGGCGCTGTTTGGCCCACTTAATGACGCTAAATTGTAAGTAAGTAAGTAAGGTACCTGGGCCCAAAAGTGGGTGCCTTGAGGACCTTTTAGCTTGCTTGGGGCCTAGGACAAGTGGCCTACTGCCATGAAAAATGACTTTTCGACCTTTTAACGGTTAGGACAAGGTGGTCTGTGCTCTAGGACATTGAACACCATGGGCCCATGACAAAATGGAATGGACTTTAGGTTACTTAGGGGCTAGGAGAAGGTGGCCCAAGGTTTAAGACACAACATGGGGCTTAGGATAGAATGATCTTAGGTTGCCAGGGGTTGGGATGTGATAGCATGGGGTCTAAAATGTTATGGCCATGGGTGGCATGGGGCTCAGACCAAATGACTTTTAACTACTTGGGGGCTTGGACATGGTGGCCTGGGGCCCATTGTAGGACATGCCCGATGTATCAAACATGTCCCAGGAATCCTAGCCACGAGAATATTTTACAGCCTACCCCAAGCCTAGGCCAAAATTCATAATGTTACCATGCCTTCATGGATGACTGTTTTGGTGTAAAATATTATGAGATAAAAAGTACAGATTAAAATCCTCTTTGTGGTTTTGAATCTGAAGCCCTCTAGGAAAAATCACTGAAGTGGCTACAAAAATGCCCAAATGTGGCCAAACCCTTCTTCAGCCCAGGTCTCCATTAGATTGTTGGATTGGATGATATAGGACATTTCTATTGACCAATCAACCACAAAAAGTGGTTGATTATGGAATACTGTTTGCTTGGCTGATTTGCCAAGTTGACGTTTTCTGTTTGCCATGTGGATGAAACTTCCTGTTAAGGCACCTTATGTCAGTAATAACTAGTAACTATGTGTCATCTTCAGTAATCAGTAGACATACTCTAGACTGGGTACATCTCTACACTCAAGTGCATGGACCGGGGTGCATCAAGCTTGAAACATTTGTAATTTGTTAGCAACATATACACTTATGAGGAATGGAAACATTCAGGGGATGTGATTGAACTGGGATTCTGAAAATTGAATCCATGAGCCTACTACAACTGGGGGAGAGTAGAATAGAAGGGAATCTGCAATTTCCTGGCCAGACTGAACCAGTGCACCATGAAAGATGATAATGGTTGGCCTGGTAGACAGGAAACACTTTTTCTGTTGGGTTCAAGCGCCCAGCTCATTTGTTGTTTTTACTACCTCCCTCCTTACACCTAAACGTCAGACGGGTGTAATATGACTACTTTTCTGTGTAGATTTTCAATCTCATGATGTTTAGGGGTTGATAAACCACGAGGTCCTTGAAGCTTGTTAGGTAGGTGTTGAAGGTACTAGGTATATAGTTGAGTGCTGGAAGTTTTTTGAAGTGTCTGAATGCAGGCTTCATTGATGGTGAGGTGACTAACTAGTTGGAGGTGACTGGCCTGCGCCCTTTCGGAAGATGTTAAATAATAAGCAACAGGTCCTTATTGCAGGCAGTACAAATTGGACTCTCCAAGATCCTCCAACACATTTCATCGCTGCCCATTATTTACTTTTGTGTATTCTTATGCACATTTTGAGCCTCTAATAGATACTAGGCATCCATTGATCAGGCCAAGGGCAGACAAGGAAAGAAGAAGCAGTACTGGTAGTACTTCCAATGAGGACCCTTTGCTTATTTAACGTCTTCACATTTTGATGTGGCATTCAGCTTCTTGAAGAAGCTAAGCTTTTTGTCCTTTCAGAAGGTATGAAAAAGAAAGGGTAGGAGGTTATTAACAACCTGCAAGCAGGTTGTTAGTAGGTAAGTAGTGAGAAAAACAACTGGGGTAACCACCAGGGAACTGGAACTAGGGAACTGGAACTCGACAGAAAATTGTTTCCTTATCACTTACAAAATCCAGCCTTGGTGGTGCACTGGTGAGTGCTGGTTCACTCTGGCCCATATGATGTGATGTGGGTAACAAGTAGATAAGAGTTAGGGGAGAGCTTGAAGAGTGGAGACTTAGCAGTGTGCAGAATTCATTCTGGATGAAAACCAAAGACAAGAGGCATGAGAAAATTAGATCCATTGGAACATCACACATTCCCTAGCATGAAACCTATCATATGCTGCCCTGTGGCTTCACAATTGCAATACAAGGGGAACATGGTATATGGGGAGTTGATGTGAATGTATGAGCAAATATTGGGGAGTTTGATTGAGCACTGCAAGGGGATGGTAACTATGGAACCAGCCAGACACCATGTAGCCTTCTGGTGTCTACATGATTGTGAAACACAGATCAACATAAAGGATGCACTCCAGGATGCACTTCATTTTGTAGATGAAGAATCTTCCCCATGCACATACTCCGATGGACTCCCTTTCGTAGGGGAATAATCTCAACTATGTACATTTGGATGCACTTCTTTTCTGGAAGAAAATGGGAAGAATTTCATACCATGACGAGGTAGTTGTGGTCATCATGTTTTTCTACATTTCTTTGACAATGAAAGCAGCCATAATTGCCTCCCCCAGAAAAGAAAATTTCCAAGTTGTGATTGAGTAGTATTGCAAGAAGATGGCAAGGTAAACTACTCTAAATGTAGTCCAAACATTGACATTGAGTGTTTTTTGGCTTTGAATGGCCATGAACATTCATTTTTTGCAACCAAGGATATGATTAGACTCCAAACTGTACCACTTTAGGCAGTTGGCTGCGGAAACAAGCAAATGTACCTCCATGCTCCCAACTTCTACAGTGATGAGATCCTTATGGGCTGGGTATTGCTTTGATGAAACCAAAATCAACTCTTGACTTTCCGTGTTTTGTCTCCGTAGGTTATTGAATCCTTAAACAGTAAAAACCTTTGAGTTGTCAATTTTCATTTGGTTGCGCTTCTCCAATTTCAATTGCTTGCTTCGCTTGAATTTGACCAATGTGAGTTCACAATTGTGAGAAGTGCATGGGGAATGAAGTTTTTTTTTGGAGATATGTTTTACTTGCTAAAACTTAGCTTGACATTATACTAGGTGATTCTCAAGTTGAGTATTTCAAAACCCACCTTTATGCATAACAAATGAGTATTATAAATTTTTTTAAAAAAACAAACAAATTGATAGCCACATCATTATTACAAAAGTGGGGTTTAGTTTAGCAACCCAATTCACTATTGGGCCTTATAAGTGAACTAGGTCACCATAGGTCATCATTTCCTTGTGCCATTTTACCTCAAAGTGAACATGACCACCACATCCTTGCATCACTTCACCTTGGTAAAACTTGAATCATTCATGTTCACGTTGAATAGAAGTGATGCACTAAGGTCAAACCTTTGTATTATTCAAACAATTAATTTAATTTAAAATAAAATATTATAATTTATGATTAATTTATATATTTCATTTCAATTGTGTATAAATTTATTAAATGATAGTATGTCAAATACAATGACATTATATTTAATACTCAACATGTAGCAACCAATATTTAAAATTAGTATTAACTAAAACATAATATACTATTTTTTTGTTGACATAAAATATTAGTTATTTATAAGGTAATTTGAAATATCAAAACCAAATTTATTTTCAATTAAGATAAATGGTTTTCTACATTTTATTTATCTTTCCCATTAATGTTTTTGCATAAAGAAATGTTGGAACTTATCAAATCATACTTTTTCTCCAAGAAATAGTTTGTGAATTGTTATTAAACAACAAAATTCAAATGTGTTTTCCTTTCAATGGAATTTTATTTAATTATAATTATATGTGTGTTAACCTTTGAAAAAAAATTAAAAAATGAAGTTTGATTTGTAAAACAATATTGTGCATTTGTGATATACATCCAAATTTTTACACCTTTTATCACAAAACAAAGTGGTAGTTAGGTGGCAAAGACAATGCAACACTTTTAAGGAGACCAAGGTTCAAACCTTGTTACAAAAAAACATATATGAACCATATACATACCGTATTTTGATAAAATTATTAGCAACATATAATATTAATTTAAAAATTATTTTAAAAATGTGATGGAATTCATTATTAGCGATTTCAGTGGGTGAATTCATTATGTATGTATCAACTAGCCCCCAATCTATATGGGACATAATGAATTAATCAAATTCTTGTGTTACAAAATTGGGACAATTTCACTGAAAACCTAATGAAGTTGGCCACACCCTTACTAGTGCATCTATTGTTTAAATAAGCAAACTCATAATTATAGAGTTTCAAAAATTTCAAAGTCTAGTTATTTGGTTATTGTGTAATTTAAATACTTTAGCAAAAGACCTTGTGTGGATGATTATGAAAAGGCAAAAAAAAAGATCGATCAACTAACATTGGTCTCCACCTTTATTATTTATAGTTTAAGCTTCTAATCACCATTTTTGATATTAAACCTAAATTAACTTACAAGGGCCTTTACTAAACTTAGTCACCTACATATGTTTTAATTCATTGGACAATAATGTTATTCTTAAAGTAATCCTTATTTTGGGCTTAACTTTGGTCTTCATTGTAGTCATTCATCTTCCCTTTTGAACTATCTATAAAATCCATCGAAGTGAGGATCAACCTTGAAACTAAGGATGAACTCCCAAAAGTGATCACCATAGTTTCTTTTTTAATTACACAACAATCTACATAGGTTATGGTCACATAAATTAGGAAACTACTTAGATAAGGGTTAACTAAGTTAGGACCTACCTACCTCTTTGTTTACTTACCTAGTACCTACCTAACTTCCTAGGCATTGATTACTTAATAAGAATACATATGAACCCGACATCCAAAGAAATAGGACTTGGATTATGTTTTGCTAAGTAAAACTCTAAAACATTACAAGGGGGAGGGTGATCTTCAAGGATTGCTAAGAGGAAGGTGGCACTACCTTCCAACACAAATTCAAGAAAATGCAATAAAAACAAAAACAAATTAAGCTTGAAATTCTAGCTATCCATCGAAAGGGCAAGAAAGTAATTACCTTCTAGCTCAAGTAGTTGTACTTTTGATAACGACTAGTTTAACAAACTAGTACCCTCCAAAGCTTGTTGCCATGCCATGCTAAGTGGTTGCCTTTCACCAAATAGAGTTACAAATTTTTCCTACTATCTTTTAACAATTACTTTTTAGCGAGATACAATAATCTAGATAGTAAGTTTTAAATGTAACAAAGAGGTAGAATAAACTAATGTGAAAATTATAATAATCTACATCAAACTATCATAAATGATTAGCATTCAATAGGGAAAGTAAGGCAAAAAGAAAGAAAGAATAAAATGAAGACACCAAAAGTTTCCCAACCTTCACACATTTTCTTCCATTACTCTTTCTTTCCTCATTCAAGATCTCTCTCCTTCTCTTTCATTCCTCCGAGAACTTTCCATACAAGAATGATAGGAATTCATCTTTTAATCCCCTTCTTCCAAAAAACACATAAGGTCCATATTCCACCCCCAAAAGTAGGCACCTTATCTTACTCCTTACACAAATCCCTCCTAGTTTATTAGTAAACAATTACTAATCACACATTTCCAATGGATAACTAACGTAATGGCTTCATCCCTAGGATAAACTAGAAAACAACAAAATAATCAACCACTAGTAATTATCTAATTATGAGGAGGCCCATAGGACTAACTAGTCTAGGTAGATTTTCTACCTTTAACAAAGACTAAGTGAGGTGAATTCTTTAGACATGGTTTTCAACCTCAAAGGCATTAAGGAAACGACATTTCAAATATCCTTATATTCATAAGAACTTTAATGATTTCTTTCCTAGGTATCTTTATATTCACCTTGGAAATACATTAATGATAAATAATATCCCTTATAGATTTTTCCACAATCCTCCCTTGAATGCCATATTTTTCGTTCCATCCTTCAAAATTGCAAAAAAAAAAGACAACTAGTATACCTAATTGGTAAGATTTTCTTGTACTTATACGCTACATTACTTTGGAATTAATGTTCCTAGTTTTGTGAAGGACAATCCTTTTAGTGCCATCAAGAATCTTATCATACTTGCTACAGGATTCAAAAGGATATGTGAATAATGCAATAGCAAATGCGATGCCATTTTTTGTACAAAATCACCACCAAGACCTCATGTTTTTGTTTCATGAGTCTAGGGGTTTTTTGGATGACCATATGAATTATTTCATCTTAACTTACATGGTGTTGATCTTGTGATGGATTGCATGCTCTCGACAAATTATTCCCAAGTTTCCAAGTATCTTGCTTGAACCAATGCAAGGGAGTGGGGTAATGGGTGTTATTTTTGTCAAGGTTATGGAAGATGTGGAGTTCTCAACTTCCCATCCTCTAAATATAGAAAAAGAAGATGAAATGCGTTCCATTTCATGTCTTAGGATTGATTTTAAAGAGCCCCATTTTCTTGCATTGAAGGTGAATCCTTTACATGTCATTTTTGATTTAAATGGAGTTCTTGTGGTGACACGGTTCAGGGTGTTTCAAAGTACAAGGACTACAACCCATACTCAAATGCTTACATTTGGCTCCCTTGTTTTAAAGCCTAGATTAAAGGAATTTCTAACAAGATGTTTAGTTCAATTCACAATGTAAATATGGTCCACAACCCAACACCACAATACATATATCAACAAATATTTAGATCAATCCAAAGATGAAGCACAAATTTTTATTGATCTTTCAAGGATGTTTGGCCAAAAGTCTTGCAAGAAAAATGATCATTGATGATTTCATCCTACCAAATCCTAACAAAAGTTTTTCTCTAAATCATAAAAACCTTGATGTATGCTTTTAAAGTTTTCCTAACATTGACATCAGAAGTACATTACTCATAAATGATATGCCATGTAAATCTATATTTAATAATTCTTTTAGTGCCATATTTTGGAGTCATTTGACCTTTCTCTTAAAGTTTGAGATTATTTGTTTTCTATTGTATTTTTTATCTAGTGGCATTTCATTCTTTTATATATGATGTTCAATCATTTGTGAGGGACAATCCTAAATTTGGAAGATTAAAAGTATAAGTTGGAATTATTTTCATTATAAAATGTTATTTGACAGTTGCAATGCTAGGTGTGAGATGACATATTTTATTTTTTTTTAAAAAAAATTTTAATTAATTTTTTGAAAAATATTTCACCTTATTTCTTCAAAAGTCATTTTTTAAATTCAAATTATACATTATATTTATCATATGTTGGCCAATTGTTTACATAATTGAACAACCTTACAAATGTGAATGAATGTTTGGCAGCCATTAGGTATCTTTTCCATATTATTTCCTTTAACACTAATAGCATTTGGACATTTGGTGGCCAATTTTTATTCTTGTTCTTTGTAGATTAATAACATTTGTATACTTTTTAAAAAATTTGATGTTGTTAGCACAATGTGATGCTACCATATTGAGAGTTGAAATTTTTTTGTATTGCATTTTATTGACAAATATTCTTGGTTGTTATAATTAAAAAAAATTTGTAGCCAACTACATTGATTAAAGGCATGTCAATATGTTCTCATCCACATTCACAAGTTGTTGCCCCTAGAAAATTGTTAATTTTTGGTGTGAATGGTGTCATATGTTACTTTCCACAATGTGCCACTTTGGAAGGGAATATTTGAATGTTCGGAATAAATATTGACAAGAGCAAAGTGGAAACAAAAGTTAAAGTGGAACATTTTTTTTGCAACATCTAAAAGTTAATTTTATGTTGTAATGTGGTTTTATATGAATAATGAAACTTAAGGATGTGCTTGAGATTCTTCTTTTGTTGATGTTAAAAAAATTTGTAGACCAATTCATGTTCATTTGGGGATGAGAACAATGTTCTATCTAGAAATTTTGGTGCAATTATAGATGGGTCATTTTATTATCTAGAGGATTTGAAACAAGTATATTATGCTTGTCATGGGTTACCTCATGAAAAGGAAAAACAAACGTTGTTCATTGACAATAAACCCAACAAGGTGTTTCGAAATCCAAAGTGGAATGGTCTTTTCATTGAATTTTTCATAGTAGATATGTTGTTAAATAGTAAGGTGCAATGATTGGACCTAGCATCTTGTTTGTGGCTAGCCTTGATTGGAAAGCCATTGGTGAACATAGTTTGAATCCATTATGACATCATGGTGAAGTATTTTTTAAGCTTCATTTAAATTCATTTTTGCAAATTCATTTTTGGTTCATGCAATATATGAACAATGACAATGGGGATGTTTGAAATACTTAGCCCCTTTTAAGTATGCACTCTAAATTTGATCACTTTAGAAAATTCATTTCATCTAATTTTATCTTTCATCTTATAACTTTAAAAAAATTATTTCATGTATTTTCTAGTATTGATGTTTGTAGCTGGTTTAGACTATTGTTCATAGACTGCATGGCATTGTTTGCAACTTTGAAAATGAGAAAGTGATGTCAGTCATTTAGATTCTTAGTTCGAGATGGCATCAATGCAGTTACATATTTGACCATGGACAGTTACAAAAGACCTAATAATACTAGGAATTGATGTAATCCTTAAGGTTTACACTATTTTTTAAGGTTTACCAAAATAAATTTGTAGTAATGAAAAATATTGTGGATTTTCCATTAATGATATGTTTATTATTTTGAAATTTTGTATGAAAACTCTTGGTGAACCTCTTTTTGGTGTTGTTAATAACTTGGTGGCCACCATGTTCAATTTGTATTTGAAATGTTCAAGAATTTTTTTTGACCTATGTACATTACATGTTGTTAAATTTACAAGGTCCTTTTTTTGGTGTCATTAACAACTTAATAACCGATAAGTTCAATTTGTATTTAAAATATCCAATAAATGTTTCTAACCTATGTAAATTGCATTTTATTAATTTTACAACCATTTTTTTGGGTTGTTAACAACCTAATGGTCATTAATTCATAGTTATAATTGAAATATGCAATGTTTGAACTATTAAAATTCCTTGTTGGTATTTTGAAACTTTTGTAGAGTCCAAAAAGTAATTAAATATGTGTCAACTTGTACAAAACAAAATGAATTATTGCCCTTGTAGTAACTAATATTCAAAAATAAATAAAAAGTAAAACAACCAACTTTAGCTTCCATTATTGATTTTTTTCAACATTGGAATCATGTACAAATTTTTTTTTTCAATATTAGAAAAATGTATTAAATGCTCTCAATATGTTAATAATGACCTTAATGTTTTACGTGGAATGAGAGAGGTTTCAATGAAAGATGTTCATTCTTCTTTTTGGAAGACTTTTATTCAGAGCAAAAGAATTCAAAAAGACCAAATAGGAACGGGCTAAAACTTGTAGAAATGCATATTTTTGCCCTTGAAAACAAAAGATTCATGCGAAAACTCAATTCATGTCTAAATTTATATTTTTCAAGCAAACCTCGGGGGATCAATACTATGAGAAAATAGGGTGTTTTGTAACTAGGATTGCAACTTTTGTATCTTTATGTTATAACTATTATGCAATTACATAAGCAACAATGTGTTAAAGTGGCAATGATGTGTTGACAAATCATCAATGAACATGTGAATTTTTAAATTTTATTTTGATATTTAATATTTTTATTAGTTTAATTTAAATCATCCAACTTAAGGCCAATAAGATGTTAACACATGACACTTAGGTTAATAGGTAAGTAAGTCTAAAGTTAGTAATCATTATTACCTACCTTTCCTAGGTTAAGTAGGTAGGTAGTTAAGCCTAGGTAGATAGGTAGATAGCTTTAGATTAGGTAGGTAGGTAATTTGGAATTATTTTATTTTATTTTGAGGTTAACATGTAGGGCCAAACCTTTTTTATTGATTTATTTCAAATGTCATTTAAAAAAAAACTCCAAATGTACTTACTATATACTTTACAAACTTGAAAGGTATGATAAAAAATATGGGAAGAAAAAAACAATTGCATCTTAGTCGTAACTTATTTGAAACTATTACAAAACAAGCCAGTGAGTAAACATTTAAGCTCTTAAAAAGCTTCAAATCCTAAAACATTGTCCTTTTTCTTTTCAAATGTAAAAGGTGTTTTTAGACCTTGACTTGGCACACCCATAACCATTTAAATTATTCAAAAAAGACACAAAATACGGAAGATATGGTTGTCAAAAGTAAGCAGGGTCAATGTTTGATCACTAGCTTAATTCATATTTTAAGATTCAACACATTCATCTTCTTCATAACTTTTTTTTGTTGTTCCTTTACCTCTGGAGCTCAAATGTTTGATGTAAATCTTAACTTGGTGCACCCATAACATTTTAGATCGTTAAAAATAGACAAGAAACAAAAAAAAAAGGTCTAAAATTGAATGGTTATTTAAAAAAAAAACACATTATGTGATTTTGAAATGTTTTGTGCTTCTTTTGTGTTGTTCCTTTACCTTTGGAGTTGAAACATGTAATGTGTAGCTTACCTTGGCATCCACATAATGTTACATCACCCAATATAAACAAGAAACAAAAAATATCTAAAATTGTTTAATCATTGGCCAACAATCATTGATGGGCAATTATACCCTAACACAATATATCTATTAAAGGTTTATTAATTATTATAGTTCATACTAGTTAATAACTAATAATTAATTATTAATCTATAATCTAAATATTAATGTATAATAATAATAGTAATGGTAATAATAGTAATATTATTAAATAATACATTAGCATAACTATTATTAAATTTTAGTTATGCTAGGTTAGGTTATGGTAGCATAACTTATAAAAATAATTATTATTGTAGCTAATAGTTGGGTAGTTGCATGAAAATTCAATATAATAGTTGTAAAATAGTTGGAAAAATTTGTTAATGAATGTTTTATTTATTCCAGTTGTATTGTAGTTGTCATATGTGATTCTTGTGCAACTTGTTAACAAAGTCAAACATGGTTGACCAAAACCATATATATGATGCGTACATTCATCCATATAGTGGTCCATCTTGGGACTAATATGCAACTATAATAGAACTCCACAAATTTTTGACATGGCATTTTATTTTTTAATTCTTTATATTTCCATAGGATATGCAACATAATTGCGGATTAGTTGTTTTCAAGCTCTAATTATAGTTTATGAAGTTTCCATGAACACAATTTCTCATAGTGAAAGATGGCATAAACTTGTGTTATAGATGGAAAACAATTGTCTTGCAAAACAAAATTCCTATTCCTTAGGGATGGGTTTTGGCACATAAATGGATGAAATTTTGATTCTAATGGTCACCCAATGTGTTTTGAATTGGATTTTGGCAATATTGTCCATTCTTTGATGCAATTTATGCTACCATAATGATGTGTTAAATATGATGTATAATACCAATTATGATGCAAATAATGTCATGCATGTATGTGGTTTCAGTTGATTTTAGATTTTGTGTTTAAGGTTTTTTATAGCAAATGTTAAAAAATGAGTTTCCTTGACATTCTGACATTGTGATTTTGTGTTTTTAGTAATGCTAACTTGTCCATTTGGTGCGCTTGAAAGCAAATACTTGCTCAACATTAATTCATACATTGAAAATGTTCACAAGGGATTTGTTATTAGCTAGGTCATTGGAAGTCAATAAATTTCAAATTATATTTTAGGCTACCATAAATATTTTAATTATTAGTGTACCAGTATCACAAACTTGCCCTTTCCATGTATTTGTGGTTTACAACATTTTAACAATGTGTTCAAAGTTAATTGTTAAGAAGTGTTGATACAATCATTGATGCAATGTTGTAATAACATTATAACACATTGTGATGATTGATCGCTATATTACAATGCCATTACAACATCATATTAATGATTAATTAACATTTCATTAGCACTTAATAATGAACACATTGTTAAAGGGTTGTAAACACATATACATGAAAGCAGCAAGTCTATGATGATTCTTTTTCTTTTCTTGGTGATATAATAATATTGGATTTTTTTTTAAAAACTAAAAAAATTAGACAAATTTTTTTTAAATGATAAATTTTTTCCAAACACAAGCTAAATTTCAGTAGTAGTAATAATAGTTGTGATTTCTGAAGTTTACCAACCAACACCAATATTGCTATGATATTTCATGACAACATTTTACCTTCATTGCAATGGTGTGCATATCATATTTTACTATTTTTCTATAGTTCTCAGAGGAAAAAAAATGGAAAAAAAACTACATAGAAGTAGTTGGAAAAAACACTATACTTATTTATTTTCAATATTAATTTTCAAATATGTACTTAACACATTTCAATATTCAAGGTCATCAACACAAAAACTCTAAACACAACAAGCAATAACTAACCACCACTTGTCTCAACTCTCAATCCGTACATAAAGTAGTTACGTACTAAATATCGCAAATACCAATAGAGGTAGTGTTGGACAACCATATGCAATAATAAGATATCATAAGAATATTATAACAACGTTATAACAATATGATCTATTTCTTGATACTATAATCACTATTAGTCTAAACACCAAGGTAGTATCGATATAGCACCACATATTGGTACAAAATCCCAATCTTTTATGGGTTGCTTTTAAACACTATATCTATAGTCATTTATGGGTTGTTTTTAAACATTATAAATATCATGTCCTTTGACAAAATCAGGGTGTCAGAGTAAGAAAAATAAAAATTCATTGGTTAAATGTAGCCTCAAAGAGGCCTCACTCAAGAAGATGAAGGCGCTTGCCCAGGTGGTGGTTCGCACTGGCCAGCATGGCTGCACAAAACTTACAGCTCTGTCCAGAAAGCCAAACCTCCATTGTTGTACTTGTGAAATGTTTTCCTAACGTCAAGAGCCATTAAAATTCTCTAGGTTCAGAACCTTAGAGGGAGCCCTGACTTCTCAACATTGAAGCTTTAGCTTAATCACTGACTTAACCAGTGATTTGTTCCAACAAATTTTGTAGTTTTTCCAACAAAAAAAATTGGGAAATTTCCAGATAAATGTGTTTTACTTGAGTAAATTTGACTATTCCAATTGGGTTCCATTCATTATTTAACCACTATGGTTAGCACAGGTTCTGTTTTTTATACCTCCTTAGTAACAGCCCATTAGTCCGCATGCATCGAGTTACATAGTAGTCACCTAGTATCCTACCTACATATACCTGCAAGACCTATCTTTTAAAAGATAAATTAAGATTGGAACATTACATTAGCTCCAGTTGGAGTTGATCCATAATTGAGCTCAGCCATTACAAGTTTCTAATGCACAGTGCATAAGTGGCTCTTGGTTCACTCTTAGAGTGGCTCCAATTGCAGTAAGTTATTCAGCACATTAAATTCTGAATGAATTGTCACACTAAAGTAGTGAAACTTTCTTTTGGGTTGACAAATGTGTGCAAATAAGGGGAAGGGCATCATTAAAAATAAATGCCTATGGTTAATTTTAATGGTTGGCCTAGGTGTTGAAACATCCATGTAATCTCTCCTTTTTGATACTTCGCAGGGTATTTTATGGTGTTTATGTGTGGGGCTAGAGAAGATTTAAAACTCCACTTTGGATGTGTATAATATTTAATGATTCTCAAATACAGTGTTGTTGGAGCTTCTATTTTTGTAGCTGATATTTGTGTGAAAGACCAAGTTAGTGGAAAGCACTAGCCAGAAATTTCTGGTGTATTTGGAAATGGAATTTCTCCTTCACAAAGGAAGAGGTGTTTAGAAAACTAGTCTCAGGGTGCTGTAATTGGTATCATCTGCAAGTCAATCATCTCCTCATAAATGATCATAGCCTATAGTGCAACTCCGCACTGAAGCACACATAGAAATAGAAATTGACCCACACATTCAAGGGAACAGGACTTTACACAAAATTAATTCTCCAGCTTTTATTATGAAGCATTGGAGCAATTTGTAATGGAATCAATCAAAATGTCTTTCATATGATGAATTCCGTCAGGCATCTGTGTGTGGGTTTCTATCATATCGCAGCACATGTGTATGAAATCTGTAGCAAAAAAGTGACTGGGTGAAACCTTGTCTTGTAATTTGTTCATGTACCCCTGGGAAGGGTAATGCTAATGCTAGCTGCTACATTCATGCAAGCTTTGCTTTGCAATCATGCAAACTGCTGCCAAGCTTTTATATGTCAGCAAAAGCATGGTAGTATGTTGAATCAGAGATGATGTAATGAATTGCAGCTACACAAGTGACTATTGTCAGCACTGCTGAAATAACTACAATTGACCAGTGCCATATTAGCCTCCATGTGCTGAAACCCTTCCCCTTCACCTGCAAACTCACATTGCCACAAAAAACCATTAGCTCAAAGCATCACAACATCTTGATCGGTTCTGTAAAATTCAGCTTCCCAAAAACCAAATTTCAAATTGTCAAAGCAAATTCCTCAAAAACATCTTCATTGATTTTCATAAAATGAGGTTCCCAAACACCAAATTTCAACCATGTCACAACAAATTACTCAAAACCTTCTTGATGGGAACTTCCATAAATTCAGCTTCCAAAAACCAAATTTCAACCATGTCACAACAAATATACTCAAAAACATCTCGATGGGAACTTCCCATAAATTCAGCTTCCCAAAACTGAATTTCAACCAAGTCACAAAAAATTTACTCGAAAACATCATGATGAGTTCCCTATATTCAGCTTCTCATAAACTGGACTTTCAACCACGTCACAACAAATGAATCAAAAACATCTTGATGGGTTCCATAAATTCAGCTTCCTACAAAACCCAACTATCAACCATGTCACAACACATTAATCAAAAACATCTTGATGGGTTCCAGAAATTCAGCTTCCCACAAACCCAACTTTCAATCATGTCACAACAAATTACAGCTGACATCAAGTTACTGCCAGTTCATATAACAGTTCACTGCCCCCACACCATCAAGACTCCCTACATACATAGTCTTAAGTTCGATCAATATCATTATAACCCTGGCAGCTAATTGCCCCAGCAATGAGATTAGTATTCTTGATGACAATATGATATAAGTTGCAACAACGAGTCTAGACTTTGGTACAAGCGTTGAGCTGTTGGGATTTAAGAGAAAGAGACAATGGAATTTTTTAGGGGGGCATTATTCCAGGGTGAGATTAAGAGACCTTGAGGTACATGTGGTGGACGATGCCAGACTCGAGGGGGAAGGCAGCCATGGCACCAGTGAGGGCAATGAAGTCCCCAAAGAAAGGAAGCAAAGCTCCAAGGAATGTGCTGACAGTGATGTAGGTGCCTCGGGTGATGAAGCGCACAAGCATACTGTGAAGAGACCAATCACTCTGATCCTTCCTGGCAAAGTATGTGTCCATGAACTCATACATTGGTGTTGCATAGATCTGTACACACAAGCAAGCAGTGGCAGCAGCAGCAGCCCACTTTTATAAGTTACAGAAAATTCCATTTAGTCCTCTGCAAAGAGACAAGAAGAAGATGTTGTCCTGAGTATGCATTGTATAATAATGCAAGTATGATTCCAATATGTACAAAAAAAGAAGAGTTTTCTTTGGGGCATCAGTAGTGAGGATCATGTGAACTTACATGGAGAGAGACAATAGCTTGCAAAAAGGCGGCAGCATTGGCAATGGTGACTAAGGACTTTGGGCCACCAAGGGAGAGCAACAAGTAAGGATTGGCAGCATTCCCGTAAGCCCAGTAGCCAACAAAGGTGAGCACTAAGAAAGGGAAAGTCCCAACTGTGAATTGCATTCCAAGAGCCTTATATATGTTTGTCGTTGTTGGCTGTCTTATTGTCGACTGCAATGCAATGCAAAATACCAAAATTTGTGTTAAACCCCAGTAGGCAGGCAGGATCCTGCCATACCCCTAGTTCTTCAACAATAAGCTGATGTTCCCACATTGAACATATAATACTCTTGCTATACACTCTTCCCCAGAAGTAGTAGCATCATCCTGAGGACAGTTGAGTGTCAACATACCTGCATCTCAGGGAGAATGCCAGTGTTGTACGCAAATGCAATTGTAGCTAGGGCTCCAATTGCATTGAATGTTCTATCAGCTTTTGTTCCTTTGAGTGAGTAGTCCCTGGGTGCACTTCTTAGACCTGTGTATGTACACTCCCACATTATCCTTGGGTATAAAGCCACTAAGAAGCTGATTTCTCTGGCACTGGGACAAGCAAGGTGGTTGTATCCTCAAGATGTTCAAAGGGAAGTTTTGAGTTCTAGATTGATAATAATACATCAATTCAGTTTGCACTTGGGTTTAGCTGAGAAATGTGAGAAACCCAGCTAGCCAAAAAGCTGTCTCTACATGAAGCAGGACAGAGAGATGTCCAGAGAGACAGAGACAAGGGAGCAAGAACAACATACCATCTGAAAAGGAGATAGCTATGGCTATGCAGGTGTAGATAAGAGACAGAAGCAGTGAACAGGTGGAGAAGAATCGCAGGGCATGTAAATTGGGAACCACAAAGGCAAACAAGCCAAAACAGATGCCCGCAATCACAATCCAACCAGCCAGCTTAACGCTTGTGTTATCACTGAATGCCCCCCATATCGCCTGCAATTAACCCAAGGTTGATCCCAATTATTACCATCCAGCAACAAATTATAACTCAGTTCAGTAGGAGTGTAGGTACCCCTGAGCTCCCCCCTCATGATCACAACACCTGATGGGCAACAACAGTCTTTCTTCAACCTCTGTTCTTCTTCTTCCAAAGCTGAATGCTGATCTGATTGCTTCTTGCATGTTGATCCAAGGCACTAGATCACTCCATCATGCTAACTACCAGAAGAAGATCATCTGTATGGAATGTTCATGGAGGAAGTCCTAAGGACATCTTTCCATTGGGCTGCTGTGAGCACAACAGCTTTTTATTCAAGTTTTTCCAACTAGGTGTGCTCACAGTTAATCTCACAGCTCTACTGGTCAAGCATTGACAAATTGCAGGAGCTCTGAGAGCTATGAGCCAAACTGTGACTCACCATGCAGCGACTGACATCTGTCCCTTTTTAAAAAAAATGAGAACATGTGTTTCCAAAGTTACATATTTTCAACAGACTTGCAGCTCTCCAATGGAAAGCCAATGCCCCTGCAGCAAGAAACAAGGCCCTATGTCAATGGCTTTCCATTGTGCTGCTGTGATCACATCACACTGTGATCAGAGCAGCCTAATGGAAAGAGACCCCTAGGGATGACACCAGAATTCGAAGCAAATCCCAGCAGCAGATGTGATTTGAGTTTTCAGAGCTACAGAGGAAGTGGAAGGACTTCGATGAAGGAAGGGAAGGGAAGGGAAGGGAAGGAAAGGAAGGAAGGAAGGAAGGAAACTGGGTACCTTGAGAGCTTCACCAGCGAGAATGATGGTTCCGATGTTTGCAATACTCAAGTTGAAGTACTGCACAAACCAAGTTGCTCTGTACATACCCTTACCATAGATATGGCCTGCAAGATCACGGTAACGAATGTGGCGCTTGCCGCCAGTCTCGTGAAGACTGCCCAGCAAACAGTTGTTGTAGAAGGAGATGATGCCGCCTCCGATGAGGCAGATGGAGCCCATTGCCCAACCCAGATATGCCATGATGAGAGCTGGGAAGCCGAGGATGAAGGCATTGTTGACTGCTGCAATGAAATGGAAGCCCACCTCCCACCAAGCATCTGCGCACATGCAGATCAAGATGAACAACAAAACACGCACCACAATTGCAAACGGCAAATGATCAGTCTAGAGATATTTACAGACTTAGCGAATTCTACTGCTGATCCTGGACTTGGGTTGTAAGCAAATTTTCTGCTCCAATTCAGATTCCCGCCAAGTACTAATCCCCGAAGCTTTTGGACGCGTGCAAATTCTGATCCTAGAGTGGCGAATTTCATGAAAGAGCGAGCGCGGGGTGGTGGGTGTAAAAGCAAGTCTCGAGTGATCTCGACCTTGACCGACGCAATGAACCGTCTGTCTGGACACCAGAAGTTGGGATCCCTGAGACTTGTAGGAGCCAGCAGCTTGCAGGTGATGATCCACTGCTGCATCATGATGGCCTGATTCCGGATCCCCGCTCAATTGTCCTGCATCGTGCTGATGATCTGATCCCACGCGGTCGAGCGATGGCATGACCGACTTCTTGGGCGCCCCCAGCTGCAGCTCCGCATTCATCTTTTGGAACCGGCCCGTAAACTGCTCCTCACATGGTAATCCACCTGATCCGTTAAACGTCATTGCTGCACAGCTTCAAGACCCGTTTCTCCTCACCACCGGGAAGCAAGCAAAGACCCAAAAGAAAACAACCAAAAGAGTGCAACTCCTGCGAGATGCGACCCACTCCGAAAAATCGATCCTCTGGCAGCAACGACAACTTCCGACTGATCACAAGCTGCAACCACCTCGACCAAGACTGAAAAAAAACCGTAACATTCAACAAAAACTTGCTCCTCGCGCTTCACCCCAAAACTACGATACGAAACAAACTCGACGGCACAACAGAGCTGCTGATCTCCTTTTAAGGGAGAGTACAAGAGCTAGCGAGCTCTGAGCTAGCGGAGCTCTGCCCCAGCCAGCCAGCCAGCCAGCCGGCTCCCAGACTGGGCCCCAGCTGGTTTTTCGTGCTTCCCGAGACTAGAACCGATAACTGCTGCACTCCAGGCAAAGAAAAACCGATCCCAGACGTTACCGGACTGCGGGATCAGCGCACATTACGTGACACTGACCACAAGCGTTACAACAATTTCTGCTAAAAATACTCACACTTGACGACTACAGGAATGATCACTCACTCACAGCAGCAGGATCGCAGCAGGATCGCAGCACAGCAGTTATGAGCGAACAACAACAACTGGAGTCTAAACAAGAAGCTCACGCTATAATGACACCACTATCCTCCATCAAATCACATATTTCTGACTGCTCATACCTCCTTTTCTATATTTATACATGTCCACAATTTCGATTGCTCATCTGCTGGAGGAGCCCGCAAGCTGCTCCTCCTCCTCTACAGTCTACTACACGTCAACGTCAGTCAGGAGGCGGCCATGACTAGGACCGCCAAAGCCGAGGCAGCAGGCTAGTATAGCCTGCTGTTGCGCTATGTCAGTGGCTTTCCATTAGGTTGTTGTGATCACATCACATACTCTATGTAACTGTGCGGCTGGCTGGGGAGGTGTAGTAACATCTTAGTACTCCAACAACGACAACGACAGCAGCAGGAGGAGTAGTAGTAGTAATGGTTGTCGTTGTTGCGGTGAAGACATGAATGCCGCGGCGAGTTTTATGCGGCATGGGCGCAACCAAAGCTGTGCAAAGGCTCGTAGTCGCCATGCATCTCTTTCCCTCAGGCGAGCTCGCTCGCTCGCTTGTGCCAACAGCGGTGACCGAAGCTGTTAGCGGTGAGCTAGCGGATGGTAGGGTCCAGCGCGCAGAGATGGTGGCTATGGCTATCGCTGCTGAAAGCCAGTACGCCAAGTGCGGACCTACCATCTTCTTCTCAATGTTTTTTAAAGGAATTTTTGTTTATAGCCGAAGTGGCGATCATCGACAAAACGATGTAAAAAAAAAGAAACAAAAAAGTGGCGATCATCCCTAGCAATATTTAGCCAATTCTGACTATAAACCAGAAATGAATTAAAAATATTTAATCATCCTTTTATATTTCTGGAATACACAATGAAAAACCAAATATTACATCTGGCGATTTTTACCCTTTTTTTGTTTTCGCACTTCTGGCGACTGAGAACCTCCAAATTCACTGCTTTTTCGAATTTTTAATCTTTAATTTCTCTTTTTAGCGAAATGTCATCAGTAAAAGTAACGCTGCTGCAAGTTCTTCCTTCCCCTTCCCCCCCCGCTCCGCTCCCCCGGCGGCCCGCCAGCGGGGTCCTGCCCGTGCGTCCGTCCGTCCGTCCGTCCATCCGCCCCGCGCGGTCCTGGCAGGCTTGGCTGCCATTTGCCTGCTGCTGCCCCAGCCTACAAATTTTTTTTCCCTCCATGGATCTGCCAAATAATTGTTGCAGAGTCAGTCAGGGCTGCCAATTTTTCACTCTTCACTTACCAAAACTCTCCCTGACTGCTTCTGTTATTACTTACTGTTTGTTTGTGCACAGTGAGTATTGGACCTTGACTAGTTTTTAATTACTTCCAGATTTGCACAATCTCTGGCAAATTACTTACTTACCTGGGCTCCTGCCACTCTCCCCACAAAAAGAACTCCCTACCTGCCCCTTTTTCCAAGGGGTTTTTTTTTTTTTTTCATTTGTATTTGATGAATGCACATCCTGGCACAGAAGATACTTTCATCCATTGAACAGACCTTCAGCCATAACACATGCAAACCTTCTGCCATGCAAATGAAATCCCTTGTTTGCTACTTTATGGTAGTGAAGGTCTGGCCTGCTCCCAAGGGCCTCCGCTACTAATTTCCAGGCCAACCTTTCTTTCAGGGGCTATGTCCCTTAAATTAGGCGACACCCTTTGGAGGTAGGTAGGACATTAAAAATCCCTTACAAAACTTTGTGGGTCTGAGTACTGCATCATGCACAACACCGACATGGGTATGTCGTCACAGCAGGGTTGAACTCAGGTTAATAGAAAAGTAACCTAAGTTAAACTAAAGAAAGAGCATATGTAGCAGAATTAGGGTACCGGTTTGATGCTGGGTTCAAAATTGCCTACAAGTAAGTAGAGCAGGACATGCAGAACCAATTTTAATGTTTTCTTAAGCAATACATTTCTCTTCCTCATGCAGAACATGCATGCATGTTGCAAACCTGCACAGAGCACTGCACTGACACCTGCAAAATTCACAGGGGCTGTTTAACGTCCTTCCATTTGGAGCAGGAAGCCTTTCCCAACCCTAAAATTAGGGGAGGCGCTTTGCAGCGGACCTTCCCCTATACATAATGGCCTATTAGAGATTTTCTCTGTGCATTCATAGGGTGCCTTACACATTTCGTAAGGGCCTGCTGTGTTTTTTGGGCATGATAAAAGTTCTCTGCAAATCTTTGACATGCCATTTTATATGGTAAGGCCCTTGGATGGGGAGGCACATTACCAGAATTTGGCGTTGCCCTGAGCTGTGACCTTGGGTGGGCACCTTATTCTGGTAAGGCCCCCTTTGTGGGCCTTACAGACCACAGAGGGGGCCTTACCACCTCTATAGTGCCTTCTAAAGTAAAACAGACTTTTAAATTGTACAGTCAGTGACGGTCCAGTAAATTTTTTTCTGGCAAAATTTCGCCATTTTTCGATAAAGAAATTGGGAAAATTTTGGATTTTTTTTTTTTTTTTTGGGGTTTTTTTTAATTTTTTTTTTTTTTATTCTTCATTTTTTTTTTTCAAATT
>Ga0116229_10003227_pt1 | contig 26739 bp, 20 predicted proteins | sample S1TSphgellanicum_3_FD_87313 | JGI IMG/M metagenome (GOLD analysis project Ga0116229, IMG submission 87313) | Host-associated microbial communities from peat moss isolated from Minnesota, USA - S1T2_Fc - Sphagnum magellanicum MG | ecosystem: Host-associated > Plants > Peat moss > Unclassified... | reverse complement strand
GCGAGGGAACGAAGTCGACGACGCCGTCGGAGAGGCCGCTGCGATAGTGGCCGCCCGTCCAGCCGGTGCCGAGCGCCGCCGTGGTCTGGCCGTACAGCGACACGCCGAAATCGCACTGCGTCATCCCGGCGACCGACGCGGGGCCGAGCGCAAACATCGGCCGCTCGCCCGCGCACACGATGCGCCCGGGGTGTGCGTTGGCTGCTTGGATCGTGCCCTGATCGGACGCCGCGGCCTCCGCTTGCACGTAGTCGACGTCGCTGCCGAACATCTGGTTCGCGATCTCGAGCGCTTTGCCGGGATCCTGAAACGATCCGACCCACGTCGTGCTGACGTTCATCGTCGCGCGCACGCTGCGCGCCCCGGCGATCATCGCGTTGACGTTGGCGTCGAGCGTCGGCAGATTGGTTCCGCCGATGTAGCCGATGCGATTCGACGCGCTCATCATCGCGCCGCACATCCCCGAGAGATAGCTCGCGAGATAGGTGTCGTACGACACGGTGCGCACGTTGGCGATCGCGGGCACCATCGGATCGCCGTACAACTGCACGAAGCGCGTCGCCGGGAATTCCGGCGCGACCGCCTGCAGCGGCTGCGTCATCTCCTCGAACGTCGTGATCACGACGGCCGCGCCGGCCTCACCGAGCAGCTCGAGGATCGGCTGATAATTGGCCGGGTCCGACGCGTAGACGATGCGCCCGATGCACGTGCGTTCGGCGGCGAGGCGCCGGAAGCTCACGATCATGCCGTCGACCACGCCGTTGTCGCCCGCGGCCTGCGTGTGCACGAGCGCGATCAGCGGACGGTCCGCCGCGCGCGACGCACGCGGCAGCGCCGCGGCCGCGGCCGCGCCGGCGATCCCGCCGAGCAGCGCCGCGCGATTCAATCCTCGCATCTTACGAAGCGCCGACCTTCTCGCGTTCGCGCATATCGGAGAGTGCCACGTCCTCGACCATCGGTCCCGGCCGGCGCAGCAGCGCGCGCATCTCGTCGGTGCGCGCCTTCCAACGATACGGATCGACGCCGCGCACCAGCACGAAGTCGCGCATGTCGTGATAGTTGCTGACCGGTTCGTTCTTGGCGGCATACGCGAGCGGCGTCTCCGCGCGCGCGAACTGATACAACAGCGCGCGGCGCGAACCGCTGCGGCGACGGTTGGTCGTCGAGCTGTGGAGGATGTAACCGCTGAAGAACACGCACGAGCCCGGCCGCAGCACGATCGGCACGGCCGTTTCGCGGCCCGGGAAATCGTAACACTCTTCGGCGCGGTCGAGATCGGGATTGTTGTGCGGCCGCATCGGATAGAGCACGCCGGAGGCGTGCGATCCGGGAATCATCCAGAGACAGCCGTTCTCCTCGGTCGCCTCGTCGAGCGCGATCCACGACGTGCAGAGCGAGCGGTCGCGCGTGGGCACGAAATTCTCGTCCTGATGCCACGCGTTGCCCGGCATGCCCGCGTGCTTGATGAAGAATTGGCTCGCGAAGCTCTTCACGTTCTCGCCGACCAGTTCGCCGACGGCCTCGACGATGCGCTCGTCGGTCATGAACGCGGTGAGGAACGGCGAGGATTTGTGCACGTGATGGCAGGTGACGTACCGTGCCAGGATCGTTTCCTCGTCGTCGCCGGGCGCGGCCGGCACGAGTCCTTCGATCGGTCCGCGATCGCCGCGGCACACGGCCGTACCTTCGGCCTTGATGCGCTCGATCGAATCCGGATCGATGAAATCCTCGACGATCAGATAGCCGTTCTCGCGGTAGAAGGCGGCATCGGCTGCGGAGACAATAGGTCGCTTCACCATGGGCCAGGATTCGCGACCATCCGTTCGCATGGCTTCGGCCAAAAGTCCGACAGCATCTCCGTCGATGCAGCAGAACGACGGGGTCATGGGAATGTCCGAGCGCGACCTCGCGCAGTATCGCGAGCAGGGGTATCTCGTCGTCGAGAACCTGTTCGACCGGACCGAGGTCGACGCGTTTCTCGCCGAGGGCACGCGCATCGTCCGCGGCGCATACGGTCCGCTCGACGGCCTGCGGCCGTCGTCACCCGAGCAGACCGACGACGACGTGTTGAGCGCGTACGTCACCTGCGCGATCGCGCACAAGATCTCGCCGCTGTTCGGCCGCACGATCGCCGATGCGCGCATCGCGCCGATCGTGCAGCAGCTGATCGGACCGAACGTCAAGGGCATCCACAGCCAGTTCTTCATCAAGCACGCGGGCATGCCGGGCAACGCGTGGCATCAGGACGAAGCCTTCGTGCCGACGCGCGACCGTTCGCTCTGCACGCTCTGGATCGCGCTCGATGCGGCGACGATCGAAAACGGCTGCCTGCGTTTCGTGCCCGGCTCGCACCGGCCCGGCGTGATCTATCCGCGTCGCCGTCACAACAACCCCGCCCTCGATCGCGAAGAAGAGTCGTTCGGCTTTCCAGCCGCGCCCGATGGTGAGATCGCGATCGAACTCGCACCCGGTTCGGCGGTCTTCTTCAACGGCTACCTCGTGCACGGCTCGTATCAGAACGTTCGCCCGAGCGGCTTCCGCCGCGCGCTGCTCTACTCGTACACGAGCGCCGAGACGTTGATGGCGTGGAACCCGCGCAACGATCCGGTGAGCAGCTACGAAGACTACCGCGACTACACGCTGGTGTGCGGCGAGGATCCGTACGCGTGGAAGGGCCTGCGCGACGTCGGGCGCGCGTATCTGCGCTCCCCCGGTCCGACCCCGCAAGACAAAGTACTCGCGGCCATCCAAGAGGCAGAGATCACTCCGGCGCATTCGTGATACCGATCGTGATCGACGGCGCGGGTGTGCTCGTCGATCGAAGCTTCCGCACCGGGACGATCCGCGTCGAAAACGGCACGATCGCCGCCGTCGCGTTCCGCGACGACGAGCGGCGCGCGCTCTGCGCGAGCGCGGGCGAGATCGTCGACGCGCACGGCTGTTGGGCGGTGCCCGGGCTCGTCGACGCGCACACGCACGCGAACGGCACACTGCTGCGCGGCACCGAGAGCGCGCTGCCGCTCGAGCTGTGGTCGTTCTATACGATCGCGTTCGCCGAGGGGCTCGACGACGACGCCATCGCCGCCGCGGTGCTCTTGCACGACGCCGAGTGCATCCGCAGCGGTATCACGGGCGTGGTCGATCACTTCCCGCCGATGCAGCACGCGCGTGCCGCGCTCGACGCCCACGAACGCTCGGGCATGCGCGTGCTCTTCGCGGCCTTCGTGCAAGACGTCAGCGACTACGCGCTGCTCGGCATCGACGTGCCGCCCGCGCTGCGCGATCTCGCCGCCGTGCCGAAGGTCGACGAGGACGCCTATGAGGCGCTCTTCGCCGAACTCGTCGCGTCCGCGCGCGGCCGATCGGGGCGCGTGCGCGTCGCGCTCGGGCCGAACGCGCCGCAACGCTGTTCGCCCGCGATCTGGGCCATGTGGCGGCGACTGCGGGATCGTCACGGCGTCCCCGTGCACACGCACACGCTCGAGACGCGTGCGCAGGCGCGGATCGGCCGACGGCGCTGGCCCGAGGGCGGCATGATCGCGGCGATGGACGCCGCGGGGCTGCTCGACGCCGACCTCTCACTCGCCCACGCGATCTGGACGACGGCCGACGAGCGCGATCTGCTCGCGCGGCGCGGCGTCGCGGTCGCGCACAATCCACTCAGCAACCTCACCATCGGCAGCGGCGTGATGCCGCTCGGCGCGTACATGGACGCGGGCGTGACCGTCGGCATCGGCACCGACGCGTCGAACTGCGCCGGCCGTCACGACCTCTTCGAGACGATGCGCGCGGCGATGACGCTCCCGCGCGTGCGCGAGGACGATCCCGCGCGCTGGCCGAGCGCGGACGACGTGATGACGATGGCGACCGCCAACGGCATGCGGATCCTCGGCTTCGGCAACGCGCCGGCGGGACTCGTCGCGGGTGCGCACGCCGACCTCGTGCTCGTGCGTCGCGACGGCCCGACGACGCTGCTCTTCCCCGACACGGTCGATGGCTTCGTCGCGAACGCCGGCCGCGAAGCGATCGATGCCGTGATGATCGATGGCCGCTGGGTGCTGCGCGACGGGCGCATCCTCGCGTTCGACGAGGCGGCGGTGCTGGCGGCCGTGCGCGATGCGCATGCCGGCATCGCGGAACGCCTGCCGACACTCGTTCCCACGATCGAGCGCGAGCTCGAGATGGTCGCCGCACAACTGCGGCCCTGGCAGGCGCCGCTCTGAGCGATCGGCGCGGCTCTTAGCGAATGCGCCGTCCGCCGACCTTCGGCGGCCGCGGACCGTAACGTTTGTTCTTCTTCGGCTTCGGCTTGGGTGTGAAGCGCACGCGCTTCACCTGCTCTCCGCGCGCGAGCAACGCATCGTGGATGTCGTCGTCGATCGACTCGCGGATCGCCGCGATCTCGTCACGATTGGTGTACACCGCGGGGAAGCGCTGCGAGAGCCACAGGTAGAGCGTCGCGAGGCGCGAGCGATCTTCGTAGAGCAGCAGCCGGTCACGAGCGTTACCGCCGGCCATCAGTTCGGCACCGCTGACCACGCCGAACTGCGCGTGCTGCGCACCCCACTGCGCGAGCACGGTCAGGCTGTTGCCGCGCGTCGACACCGGCGCGCGACAGTACGTGCAGCGCACGTCGAACGGCAGCGCGAGGAAACCGTCGGAGAATTCGAGCGCGACCGCGACCTCGATCGTGTCGCTCACGTCGGCGATGCGCAAGCCGTCGTCGCCGTCGCGCATCACGCGCGTCTGGAAGAACTGCAGCAGGCGGCTCACGCGCGTGGTGTTGATGATCGCCGAGAGACGGCGCAGGTGTTCGTCGGTCGGCGAGATCCAGATCGGACCCGGGCGCGGCGCGGGATCGGCGCCTTCGAGGCTGCGCCGCAGGAGCGCGATGTGGCGCGGGTTGAGCGCGGTCACCTGACCGTCTTCGTGAATGCCGTAGCGTCCCGCGCGGCCCGCGATCTGGCGCACTTCCGCCGGCGTGAGCAGACGGTCGGAGATGCCGTCGAACTTCTCGATCGCGGTGAAGATCAGCCGCCGGATCGGCAAATTGAGTCCGAGGCCGATCGCGTCGGTCGCCACCAGCACGTCGGCGCTGCCGTTGCGAAAGCGTTCCGCTTCACGCCGCCGCACGGCGGGTGAGAGCGAACCGTAGATCGCGGCCGACGAGAAGCCGAGGCGCGCGATCGCGCCCTGCATCTCGACGACCGCCTTGCGCGAGAACCCCACCACCGCGTCGCCCGGGCGCAGCGCGGTCAGCTCGACGGCGGGCACGACGCGCAGCGGATTCTTCCGTTCGAACGTCCGCACCGAGATCGTCACGCCGAGCCGCGCGGCGAGACGCTGCGCGGCGGCGAGACCCTCGCTCGAGCCGCACAGGATGACGTGTTTCGCGCGCACGCCGGCGATCGCGAGCGTCCAGGCCCAGCCCCGCTGCGTGTCGTCGAGCATCTGCGCTTCATCGACCACCGCGACGTCGAGCGAGCGCTGGAGATCGACCATCTCGACGGTCGAGCTCACGAACCGCGCGTCGGGCACGAGCACCCGCTCTTCGCCGGTGACGAGCGACGTCGGCACGCCCGATTCGTTGAGCCGCTCGTAGATTTCGAGCGCCAGCAGCCGCAACGGCGCGAGGTAGATGCCGTCGTTCGCCGCGCGCAGGATCTCGAGCGCTGCGTGCGTCTTGCCCGAGTTCGTCGGACCGACGAAGTACTCGAACGTGCGCGCTTCGGTGGTGAACCCCTCGAGGTAGAAGCGCAACCCCACCTGCGCGTCGACCTTCTCATCGAGCCGGCGGTTCTCGAGCGCCTGGAACGCTTGCACCATGCCGCGCCGCGCGTCCTCGAGCGCGCTGAAGAACGACGAGCGCTCGAACACGTGCGTCTGCTCGACGTCGTCGGGCTCGCTCAAGATCGAGACGGCCGCGCGTTCCATCGCGTGACGGAACTGCTCGACCGTCGGATCGGCGATCGCCGCGACGGCCGCGTCGCCGGCCGCCGCGGTCATCTCTGCCGGCAACTCGACCGGAACGCGACCGCGCAACACGATCGTGCGCGGCCCCACGACGAGCCGCCGCTCGCAGCGGATCTCCGCCACGCCCGCATTGACGAGCTTCCAGCCGAGGTCGTCGGCGATCGCGCGCAGCCGCGCGCGCTCGGCCTTGCGCGCGGCCGCTTCCGCGAGTCGCCGTGCGTCGTCGTCGTCCGGATTCATCGACTCGAGGTTCACTAATGGAGCACCGAACCGCCGTCGACCACGATCGTCTGGCCGGTGACGAAGTCGCTCTCGGCGGCGCACAAGAAGATCAGCGTGCCGACGAGATCGTCGGGCGTCTCGGGCCGCTTGAAGCAGCGGCTATCGACGGTCGGCTGACTGTACTTCGCGTGCTCGCCCGCCATCTCGCTCTCGGTGAAGCCCGGCGCGATCGTGTTCACGCAGATGCCGTCGTTGCCGAGTTCGCGCGCCATCACGCGCGTCATCGCGACGACGGCGCCCTTGCTCGCGACGTAGTGCATCATGCCGGTACTGCCCTTGAAGAGCGTGCCCGACGCGACGTTGACGATCTTGCCGTACTGCTGCGCGCGCATGATCGGCACCACGGCTTTCGCGCACTCGAACGAACCGCGCGTGTTGACCTGCATCACGCGATCCCACTCGTCCGAGTCGATCTCGTAGAACGGCTTGCGCGAGAGCACCGTGAAGATCGCCGCGTTGTTCACGAGGCCGTGCACGGCGCCGTACCGCTCGATCGCGCCGTCGACCACCGACCGCACCGCGGGCGCATCGGTCACGTCGGCGGCGCCGCTCATCGCCGTGCCGCCGGCGGCGACGATCTGCGCGGCGACCGGCGCCGGGTCGAACAGATCGGTCGCGACGACGGTCGCGCCCTCGGCCGCGAGCCCCAGCGCGTAGACTTTTCCGATGCCCTGACCGGCGCCGGTCACGATGATGACGCGGCCCGCCAGGCGTCCGCGCGTGAGGGGAGCAGTCGTCATGACGCGAGCCTTCCCGACTTCGGGGAACGCGCCTGCGCTCAGACGACCGTCGCGCGATGGTACGAGAGCGGAGCCGCCGAGACGACCGCCAGCACCGAGCGCGTGGCCGACTCGGCGCTGGCTTTCCCGGCGGTCTCCACCAGCGCGGCGGCGGTGATCTCCGCATACGTTCGGCCACGCAAACGCGTCGCGATCAACGCCGCTTCCAGCGGCGGCATGCCGGGATTGAACGCGACGTTCTCGCTCGAGCGGCCCTCGACGATCGTGCCGTCGTTCAACCGCAAGGCGATCCCCGAAAACGTACTGCTATACGGTGCGTGCGAACGCGACGCGGCGTGCAGCGCGGCCGCGACGAGCGGATCGCTCGAGGGTTCCGCCAGCGCGAGCGTGCGGCGTTCAGCGAACGGCTTCACGGTGATGCCCAAGACCGACGGTAAGAACGCGTTCGGCATCTGGCTCGCGAGCGTGTGCGGCGTTCCGTCGGGCATGTAGATCGTGAAAGCCTCCGGATCGGCGAACTCGGCGAGGAACTGGCGGCAGTAGCCGCACGGCACGCCGCCAACCGCGATCGACACCATGCCGGGTTCGTCGTGCAGCCACGCGTTGATGGTTGCCGCACCTTCGCCGTGCACGGTGAACGCGAGCGACGCGCCCGGATATTCGAAGTTCGCACCCACGTAGAGCGCACCCGATGCACCCTCGAGGATCGCGCCGACGAAGAAGTGCGAGATCGGCGGGTCAGCGAAGCGCCGCGCCCACGGGCGCAGCCGGTTCATCAATTGCGGTGTGGGAATGCCGCTCGCGCGCACGCGCTCGGCGGAGATCACGCCGTTCTTCGGCTGCAGCATCTTCACGAGCGCGTCGGCGTCGGCGCCCTCGTCCGCCGCGGCGGCGGGTTCGGCAGCGGCGACGGCGGTCGCGGCGAGGGGCAGCGCGGCGAGTCGCGCGATGGCGGTCATGCGATCGATCGAGTCGGACATCGGTTTGGCCTACGCGAACGCGGCGCGGAAGCCTGCGGCGTCGAGGGTCGTTTGATCGGCCAAACGCGAGAGCTGTGGTTCGGCGAAATCGTCGGCTTCGAGCCGCGTCATCGTGGCGCGCGCGCTGCGATACGCGTCGCTCGCAATATCGACGCGCCGCACGCGCAACCGTCCGGTCGCGGGATCGATCAACGTCGCGAGATCGAGCGGCATCGCGCGACCGCCCGCGAGCCCGATCAGACTGCCGCTCGCGCCGGCGAGCAATGCGCGTACCGCGCCGGCGCCGAGCGCGCGCGTGTACTCGACGTCGAACGCGAGCGGCTTCGCGCAGCGCAGTTCGTAGCCGATGTCCTTGCTCACCACGTCGCACGCGACGCCGATCTCCGCGAGTCGCGCGCGGACGCCGTCGCGGAGGATCGCGCCGATCGGCACGTCGGCGAGCCGGATGTGGCCGTACGTGTCGGTCGCAAGCTGCCCGCTCTGCGCGAGCTCGTCGGCCGAGACGCCTTCGGCGATCCCCTCGCCGACGACCGCGACGCCGTGATTGCGCCCTTCGGCGCGGCTCTTCACGATCGCGCCGGTGATGATGTCGATGGTGCGCGCGATGCGGCCGCCGGCCGGCAGCTCTTCGGGGATGACCGCGAGCGGCGCACCGGCGCCGAGCGTGATGCCGAGCGCGAGCGCACCCGACGTGCGCCCCATGCTCACGCAGAGATACCAGCGCCCCGTCGTGCGCGCATCCTCGAGCAGCGTCTCGACGATCCCCGCTCCGACCGCACGCGCGGTCTCGTAGCCGAACGTCGGCACGTGCTCCGGCAGCGGCAAGTCGTTGTCGATCGTCTTCGGCACGGAGACGACGCCGATGCGACCCTGCGCGCGTTCCGCGATGCGGGTCGCGCCGTAGGTCGTGTCGTCGCCGCCGATGCAGATCAGGTAGCGCACCTCGAGCCGCGCGAGCGCGTCGACGCAACGCTGCAGCGTCGCCTCGTCGCGCGCCGGATTCGTGCGCGACGTGCGCAGGATCGAACCGCCGGTCAGATGGATCGTCGCGACGTCGGACGCCGCGAGCTCGACCACCGGCACGTCGCCGCCGTTCGCGAGGTGACGGTACCCGTCGTAGATGCCGATCGGCCGCACGCCGCACCGGAGCGCCTCGAGGGCGGCCGCACCGATGACGCCGTTGATCCCCGGCGCGGGCCCGCCGCCGACCAAAATCGCGAGAAGAGGTTCGCTCATCGCCGAGCCGTTTGGCGGAGCGCCACGCCCAAAGCCTGCCGCCGTTAGATGGTGAGGCGGACGACGTGGCCGGCGGTGGAGCACTCGCTCACCGGCCCGTGCGGATTCTTCACGAGCAGCACGAAGCGCAGTTGCGTCGAGCCGGTCGCCGCGCCGGCCGACCGCTGCATGCGATACTCGACCGTTTGCGATGCGCCCGGCTTGAGCGGCTGGAGCCCGAGCTCGCCCACCTTCGTGCCGTCCTGATAGACCGCGACCGACTGGAGCACCGACGACGATTGCGCGAGCGTGCCTTCGTTCCGGACCGTGACGGCGGTCTCATAGACGTTCAGCCGGCCGTTCATCCCGTTGACCGGCGAGACGCGCGCCGAAACGATCGTGGGGTCGGCGCATGACGATCCCGCCATGGCCAGCATGGGGAGAAGCGCGAGCAGCGGGAGAGCGAGCATGGGAACCTCCGGTCAGTTGCTTCCCGGGCTATACCCGCCGATGCGTGAATCGACACGCGATCGGTCAGGGTGACGGCGTCGGCGCCGGCGTGGCGAGGCTCGGCACGCACGGCTGCGGCAGCACCTCGACGCGCAGCCCCGTTGCGAGCGCGACCGGCGTGACGGAGGGCAGCGGCGTGGGCGTGGGTGCGGGCGTGGCGGCCGCGGCGAGCGGCGGCGGAGCGAAGTACGCGTCGACGCCCTCATCGACGGGCGCGGGGGTCGGCGGCGCGGCCGGACACGCTTCGGAATTCGCGTAGTAGTGTTCGGTGAAGCCGATCTTCAGATCGGCTTTGAGCAACTTGCCGAAGTACGTGTCGGGAAAGAGCTGCACGACCCGATTGAGATAGATCCACGCGTGCTCTTGATTCTGCTTCAGCCAGATCTTGCGTTCGACGACCGTCGCGAGGAAATACGTTCGCGCGAGTTGCGGATCGTGCGGGTACTTCGCCGCCCACGCCTCGAGCGCGTCCTCGGCGAACGCCACCTTGTTGACGATCGCGGGGTTCGTCGTGTGATCGCCCGATGAGATCGACGCGTCGCGGAACGTGTTGTTCATGCCGAGATAGCTCATCTTCATCTTGCCGAAGTACTCGTCGGCGGGCGCCGATTCGTCGTACATCTCGAGCTGCGCGCGTTGCCACTTCGAGAGCTTCGCCGTCGGTGCCGGTGACGGCGACGCACCCGTTTCGCTCGACGAACTCGTCGGTGCGGAGGGAGCGGCGATGCTCGCAGCAGCGACGACGAACGTCAGCGCGGCGGAGAGTACGGCGATCGTTACCTTCACGAATGGAGAACGTTGGCAACGCGAAAACGTCGCTCCTAGAAACCCATCGGCCGTGCCGAAGGGCAGCGGAAGCGGCGCTATGCCGGAACGAGCGCCACCAGTGCCGCGATCGCGGCCGCTTCGCGTTGATCGCAGGGCGTCGCCGCGAACGAGCGCGGTTGTTTGATGAACTCGCGATGCGCTTGATAGGCGAGTTGCGCTGCCGCTTCATCATCGAAACACATCTGGAAGTGTTCGCGCACGGTCAGTTGCAGCGGGCTATTCGCACGCCGGCTGACGCGCGCGGCGAACGCGGTGCCGTTCTTTTCGAGATCGTACACGCCGTCGAGCAGCGGCTCCAGGCGCCGGTCGTACGGCAACGCATAGAGCTGCTTGCGCACGTCTCGCGCGATGAAGTACGCCGCTTCGCCATAGCGATCGACGCGCACGAAGAGCAGGCCGGCGGCGGGAACGGCCAGCGGCTTGACGCCCTGCTGTGCCCACGCGCGCAAGCGGCGTTCGGCATCGCCGACCGCGCCCGCGGCGAGACGCGCCGTATAGCCGTCGCGCTCGGCGACGATCGCGTCGACCTTGGCCTTGATCTCGGCGAGGTCGTCCTCGGCGTGGATCTCGGCCAGCCACTCCTCCGATTCGGTGACGTCCTTGATCACGTCGGGCGCGCGCTCGAGCGCGCGCTGCAATTCGATCTCGAGCTGCGGCTCGTTGTGTTCGATGCGGCGAATCGCGCTCATCGCATGTTCCACCGCGAGCCACGCTTCGTGCGCCGCGAGGTAGAGTTTCTTCGCCTTGCCGAGCGAACGCAGGTTCTCGACCATCGTCGGCTCGACGAGGCGCGTGCGCTTGACGTGCCGCGGAAAGGCCTTGCGGTAGGCTTCGCGCGCCGTCGCGGCGAGCGCGCTGACGCGGGCGTGTTCGCCTTCCGCCTTGGCGAGTTCTTCGCGCAACTCGTCGCGTTTCGCCGAGGCGTTGCGGCGAATCGAACTCTCGTGTTCCATCCCGAACGTCTTGATGCGGCGCTGCAGCATCGCCTCGTACCGTGCGAAGAGCCGCTCGTCCTCACGGAAGTTTGGGATCGCGACCTCGGCGGAGGCGCCGGCCGGCGGCGGCGTATCGGTGATCGGGGTGGGTTCGAAGACGGTCATGTGCGTTACCCATACGATGGAGAGCGGCGGATCGCTCGGAGCGATCGATGGGCCGGCCCATCACTTCACTCGATCCTAAACCTCGCACCACCAGAAGGCAACCGCCTCACGACCGGCGATTGTCAAATTTGCATCGCGCAAGCGTAACGAATCGTACCGCGACGTTTACCGCGATCGCCGGAACGGCCGATGGTCGAGGGCCAGCACGGCCCGCGCGTGACTGCCGCCCTGGGGACGCTTCGCCACGCTGAAGTCTTCGCTCAACGACGAGATCAGGTAGAGCCCGCGGCCCGACTCGCTGTACACGTCGCGCGGAAGTGCCGGAACGTGCTGGAATCCCGGCCCGTGATCGAGCACGTGCAAGACCGGATCGGCGCCGCTCCAATCGACGGTCACCTCGACGATGCCCGGTGCGTAGCGCACGACGTTGCCGACCAGCTCGCCGAACACGACTTCGGCCTGCGCGATGCAATCCGGTCCGGCGGCGTGCCGGCGCAGCCCTTCGGTGAACGCACGTCGCGCCGCGTGCGCCGCGCCGCCGTCGCTCGCATCGAAAATCCAACGCTCGATGGGTTGCGCCGGTCCGGACACGTTACCGCCCAGTTCACCAATGCCCATCACGAGGATCGCGACGTCGTCGGTCGCCGGCCGGTCGACGAACACCGCGTCGCGCAGGGCGCGGGCCGGATGTTCGGTCGCGAGCAAGGCGCCGTCGCGCAGCAAGTCGCGCACGCGCTCCTCGCCGTCGGCCGGGCGCCGCGAGACCTCGGTGAGGCCGTCGGTGTAGAAAACGAGCGTCGATCCCGCGTCGAGCGCGATCGACCGGCCTTGCTCCTTGGAGACGTGGCGCAAGCCGAGCGGCAGACCGCCGTCGGAGAGCAGCTCGACGCTCCCGTCGGGCCGGCGCAACATCGGCGGCGGATGCCCGGCCGACGCATACGCGAAGGTGGCCGCGACGGGATCGAACACGCCGACGAACGCGGTGACGAATTGATCGGGATGTTCGAGCCGCAGCGCGCGGTCGGCGGCATCGAGCATCAGCGCGGGATCGGCGTGCACTTGCGCGATGCCGCGGATGATCTGACGCATGTTGCCCATCGTCACCGCAGCACGCAGACCGTTCCCCGCAACGTCGCCGATCGAGACGACGACCCGGCCGTCGGCCAGGCGAACCGCATCGTACCAGTCGCCGCCGACCTGCGCCTCGTCGTTCGCCGGCACGTACACCGCATCGAACGTCGTGCCGTGCACGGTCGGAAGCGCAAGCGGCAGCGACGCGTTCTGGAATGATTGCGCGACCCGGTGCTCGCGCTCGAACGCGGTCGCACGTTTCACCGCGACGCCGGAGCGGCGGCCGATCTCCTCGAGCAGGTGCACGTCGGTCGGCGCGTAGCGACGCGTCGGGTCGCCGAAGCAGAACGTGATCGATCCGAGGATCGCACCGTCGGCGACGAGCGGCACGCACGCCGCCGCCCCGATACCCATGCGGCGATACACGTCCAACTCCAAGTCGTCGCCGACGACGTCGTTCGCGATGCCGCGCGCATCGCCCAAGACCTCGGTGCGGCCGGTGCGAATCGTGTACGGACTGCCGGCGCGCGCATCGGGGTTGAGGTGGATGCGACCGACGAGGCGTTGGGCGAGCTCGTTGAGTTCGGCGTCACGATGTGCGACCGCGACGGTGCGAATACCGCCGCTCGGCGTGACGACGTCGATCTGACACCAATCGCCGAAGCGCGGGAGCGTCAGGTGCGCGAGATTGCAGAACGTCGACGCGAGATCGAGCGATTCGGCGAGGATGCGGCTCGCCTCGGCGAGGAACGCGCGCTCGTCCTCGGCCCGGCTCGTGGCGCGCTCGCGCAACGATGCGGCCTGCAGTTGTGCGCGCACGCGCGCGAGGAGTTCGTCGGCCGCGAACGGTTTGACGAGATAATCGTCGGCGCCGCGGGTGAGGCCTTCGACGGCGGAGCTCTCGCCGGCGCGCGCCGAGAGCATGATGAACGGGATCGTCGCGAGGGCCGGATCGTTGCGAATGGCGGCGACGAGTTCGAAGCCGTCCATCTCCGGCATCATCACGTCGCTCACGACGACGTCGATGCGCTGGGACCGCAGCACCGCGAGCGCCTCGACGCCGTTGCGCACCGTCACCACGTCGTGTTGCGGCGCGAGGATGCGCGTCACGTACGCGCGGAGGTCGGCGTTGTCGTCGGCCAGCAAGATGCGCGCGGCTTTCGCATCGCCGGGCACCGCGGCGGCGTGCATGTCGCCGCGCACGATCGTCGAGTCGACGTCGGCGAGATACTGTTCGACCACGCTCGCATGGGGGAGCGAAGGCGCCGTCGCGACGCTCGCCGGGTCGAGGTGATCGCGGCCGAGCGGGATGCGCACCGTGAAGACGCTCCCGCGCTCGGGCTCGCTCTCGACCGCGATCGATCCACCGTGCAGGTGCGCGAGTTCATCGACGAGCGCAAGCCCGATGCCGCTGCCTTCGTGCGAGCGCGAGCGCGCGCCGCGCACGCGACGGAAACGCTCGAAGATGAACGGCAGATCGGCCGGCGGAATGCCGATGCCGGTGTCGGCGACCGTCAGCTCCACGTCGCCCGCGACGGCGCGCAGAGCCAGCCGGATCTCACCCGCGTGCGTGAACTTCAACGCGTTCGAGAGCAGGTTGAGGACGATCATCTCCCACATCGAGCGGTCGACGAACGCGCGATCGTGCAGTTCGACGTCGGTGACGAATCGCAAGCCGGCGCTCTCGACCGCCGAACGGAAGAGCGCGGCGAGATCGAGCGTCATCGTCGCGAGGTCCGTCTCGACGAAGCTCGCTTCGGTGCGGCCGGCTTCCAAGCGCGCGAACTCGAGCAGCGTGTTGACGAGCTTGAGCAACCGCAACGCGTTGCGATGCGCGACCTCGATCAGCGGCGCATCGGACGGATCGGCATTGCGCAACAGGTCGGCGAGCGGGCCGAGCATCAGCGTGAGCGGCGTGCGAAATTCGTGACTGACGTTCGAGAAAAACTCGATCTTCGCGCGATCGAGTTCGGCCAGCGCCTCGGCGCGGCGGCGCTCGCTCTCGTAGGCGCGGGCGCTCGAGATCGCCGACGCGATCTGTCCGGCGAGGAGCGTGTAGAACGTCCGGTACGCGTCGTCGAGGCGCTCGCGCGGGTTGACGCCGGCCACGAGCACGCCGGCCGGATCGTTGGCGATGCCCGACTGGATCGGCACGACGATCGCCTCGCGCGGCGGCTCGGGCCAGGTTCCGGCGGGGACGTTCGTGAGCACGCTCGCGAGGTCGGCGACGCGCAACGGCGCCTCCGCCTGGAGCGCCTCGTAGAGCGGCCACGGCCCGGACGGGCGCGTCAGGTCGACCGTCGGCGGGGCCGACGACGGATCGCGCAGGTCGATGCCGGAGCAGGCCGCGAGGCGCGCGACGCCCTTCGTCTCGTCGATCAGATAGATCAGCGAGAACGGCACGCTGCGCGCGTAGCGCGCGAGGGTCGACGCGGCGACCCGGCACTCATCCTCCGCGCTGCGCGCCTCGGTACCGTGCGCGGCCAAGTCGCGCAACAAGAGGATGCGGCGCTCGCCGATGACGTTCTCGGTCGTCTCCTGCACCGTGCAGAACACGCCGCCGACGCCGGCCGGCGACGAGGCCGACGGCAACGGACTATACGACCACGTGAAGTACGACTCGCCGACGAACCCGTGCCGGTTGATGTCGAGCAACACGTTTTCGTTGTACGTGGCGGGGCCGCCGCGGTAGACGCCGTCGATCTGCGGCCCGATGACGTCCCAGATCTCGCTCCAGCAATCGCGCGCGTTCTGGCCGAGCGCCGCGGGGTGCTTGCCGCCGATGATCGGCAAGTACGCGTCGTTGTACAACTGGACGTGGTCGGGACCCCACCAGAACACCATCGGGAATCGGCTCGCCAGCACGACGTCGGTCATCGCGCGTAACTCGAGCGGCCAGGAATCCGCCGGTCCCAGACTCGTTGCGGACCAATCGAAGGCCGCGACCCGTTCGGCCATGATCGGGGAAACTACGCTTCGGCTGGTAGTGAGACCGCCAGCCCGAACGTTGTCGACGCTCGGCACGCCCTTCGATACCCGCGCCCGGGTCCGGCCAAACGTCTACAATTGTGTGCGGCGGAACTCGGCCTGTTGCAGCGGCCGGCCCGCGTGCGACTTCGTCGGATGCTTCACGATCCGGCGCTCGGCGAGGTTGCGTCGCAGCAGGCCTTTGAGCCGCGCGAGGACGGTGAAGTGGCTCGCCCCCGCGCGCGACGCGATCGCGTCGGCGCTCTGCCATTCGTCGGTGAGGAGCGGCAAGAGCCGGTCGTCCCAGCTGACATCGGCATCGTTCGGTGGCATCCGCTCTTCCTTCGACGCGGCGACCGGCGTTCTTATGCGTCGGCCCGTTGGGCGACGGCGATCGCGATCGGTACGAAGACGAGCAGCGTGAGCCACAGCGAAAAATGCAGGAACGTCACGGCACCGGCCGATGCCGCCACGATCGCGAGTTGCACCAGGTCGAGCCGGCGCATCACGGTCGTCTCGACGGCGCCCGCGACCATCAGGCCGACGGCCGCTGCCGCACACCCGCGCAAGGCGGCGCTGACGCCGCCGAGGCGCGGATCGAGCGAGAGCAGCGCGAAGGCCATGATGATCGCGAGACCCGGAACGGTCGCGGCGAGGAACGCGAGCACCGCGCCGCCGGTGCCGGCGAGGTGCAGCCCGACGAGGATCGCGAGGTTCGGCGAGTTTGGGCCGGGCGCGATCATGGCGATCGACCGCAACTCGAGAAACTCGTCCTCCGCGAGCCACTGCCGGTGCCGCACGACCTCGCGCCGGATCGCCGCCGACTGCGCGCCGCCATACGTGGTCAGCGAGAGCCAGAGGAACGAGCGCGCGACCGTCCACGCCGAGACGCGCACGCTAGCGAAAGAGCACGAAGCCGACCAGGCCCGCTCCGACCACGACCAGCGCCTGATTGACCTTCGTGGTCAGCACGATCGCCGCGGCGGCCAGCGCGATCGCGATCGTCGCCGGCGCGGTGATCGCGCCGCTCGCCACGGGCGGGATGCCGGCCCAGATCAGCCCGGCGACGACGGGCGCGAACCCCGCCGCAATGCGATCGCGCCAGGCGTGCCCGTGCAACCTGCGCCACATGCGCCCGAGCACGTAGACGATGAGGCCGGCCGGCACGAAGAGCGCGGCCGCCGCGACGGCCGCACCCGCGAAACCGGCGGCCGCGTAGCCGATGAGCGCGCTCATGTTCATCGTCGGCCCCGGCGCGAGCCGCCCGAGCGCGAAGAAGCGCGCGAACGTGCTCGACGCGATCCAATGGTGCTGCACCACCGTGTCGGCATACATCTGCGGGACGATCGCGTTGCCGCCCCCGAAGCTGAGCAGCGAGAGCACGCCGAACACCGCGCCGAGTTGCCAGAGCACCATGCCGCCCGATACCGCGGGCCGTCGCGGCGACCCTCGCGCGCCAACCGGATCGCGGAACGGCGCAGGCGACCGTACGGCGAACTTGCGTTCGCAGGATGAATCGCACCAGCAGCACGGCTCAGATTGTCCCATTGCGCGGTAGGCTCTTGGCGACCGAAGTCGAGTTGTATCGGAGATGAGTCTTCGGGTTGCCCTTCACCACGCGACGCACTACACGTACGACCGGACGATCTCGCTCGGACCGCAGATCATCCGTCTGCGTCCGGCGCCGCATTGCCGCACGCCGATCGTCTCCTACCAGCTCGACGTTGCGCCGGCCAACCACTTCGTCAACTGGCAGCAAGACCCGCAATCGAATTGGCTCGCGCGCGTGCTCGTGCCCGAGCCGACCGACCGTCTCGACATCACGGTGGACCTCGTCGCCGACCTCGCGGTCATCAACCCGTTCGACTTCTTCCTCGAAGCGGCGGCGGAGCGCTATCCGTTCACCTACGATCCGCTGCTCGCACTCGAGCTCGCGCCGTATCTCGTCGCCGATCAACTCGGGCCCGCGTTCGAAGCGTATCTCGCCGCGATCGATCGGCGCGAGCGCGGCACGACCGCGTTCGTCTTCGACCTCAACGCCGCGCTGCAGCGCGACATCGGCTACGTGATTCGCATGGAGCCGGGCATCCAGACGCCCGACGAAACGCTCGCGCTACGCTCGGGTTCGTGTCGCGATTCGGCCTGGCTTCTCGTGCAGCTCTTCCGCCGTCTCGGCATCGCCGCGCGCTTCGCCTCAGGATACCTGATCCAGCTCAAGCCCGACGTCGAATCGCTCGACGGACCATCGGGCGCGTCGCACGACTTCACCGATCTGCACGCCTGGTGCGAAGTGTATCTGCCCGGCGCGGGCTGGGTCGGACTCGATCCGACGTCGGGCCTCTTTGCGGGCGAGGGACACATTCCGCTCGCGTGCGCCGCGAATCCGACGTCGGCGTCGCCGATCTCCGGCACGGTCGATCCGTGCGAGGTGACGTTCACCTTCGAAATGTCGGTCGCGCGCGTGCACGAACCGCCGCGCGTCACGAAGCCCTATACCGACGCACAGTGGGCCGCGATCGATCAGCTCGGCGATCGCGTCGATCGCGCGCTGCGCGAACGCGACGTGCGGCTCACGATGGGCGGCGAACCGACGTTCGTCGCGATCGACGACGTCGACGGCGAGGAATGGACGACGGCCGCCGTCGGGCCGACGAAGCGCGCGTTCGGCGACGCGCTGATCCGCCGTCTGCGCGATCGGTTCGCGCCCGGCGGCATGCTGCATTACGGTCAGGGAAAATGGTATCCGGGCGAATCGCTGCCGCGCTGGGCGTTCGCGCTGTACTGGCGCGGCGACGGTCTGCCGCTGTGGCACGATTCGGATCGCATCGCACGCGAAGCGACCGACGACGCGCCGACGCCCGAAGACGCCGCGGCGCTCGCGCGCGGCATCGCGCGACGCATCGAGGTCGACCCGGCGTTCGTCGCGCCGGCCTACGAAGACGCGCGCACGCTGGTCGAAAAAGAAGCCGCGCTGCCGCCGAACGTCACCGCGCTCGATTCCAAGCTCGACGACCCCGAAGAACGCGCGCGGCTCGCGCGCTCGTTCCGGCGCGGCTTGAACACGCCCGCGGCCTACGTGTTGCCGGTGCAGCGTTGGAACGTCGCCGACCGCGGCCGCTGGAAATCCGAGCAGTGGTCGACGCGCGCCGGCCGCGTGCAACTCGTGCCGGGCGACTCGCCGGCCGGGCTGCGCTTGCCGCTCGCGTCGCTGCCGCATCTCGAGGAAGAGGACCGGCCGGTGGTCGCGCCGCGCGATCCGTTCGCGCCGCTGCCGCCGCTGCCGGAGCCGCCGTCGTTCGGCGCGCTCGACGACGATCCGTATGCGCCGCCGCAGGCGTTCGTGAGCAACGGCACCGTCGACGGACGCGCGCGCCAGCAATTCGTCGAGCAAGGCATCGCGATCGACGGCTCGGTGCGCACCGCGATCTCGGTCGAACCGCGCGACGGCCGGTTGTGCGTCTTCATGCCGCCGACCGAATCGGCGGCCGACTACGTCGAACTGCTCGGCGCGGTCGAAGCGGCCTCGGCCGAGCTCGCGAAGCCGGTGCACATCGAGGGCTATCCGCCGCCCTACGATCCGCGCATCAACGTGATCAAGGTGACGCCCGATCCGGGTGTGATCGAGGTGAACGTGCACCCCTCGCACAGTTGGCGCGAGTCGGTTGCGATCACGACCACCCTCTACGAAGAGGCACGCCAGTCGCGGCTCACCACCGAGAAATTCCAACTCGACGGTAAGCACACCGGCACGGGCGGCGGCAATCACATCGTCGTCGGCGCGGCGACGCCGGCCGACAGCCCGTTTCTGCGCCGTCCCGACCTGCTGCGCAGCATCGTCGGCTTCTGGCAGAATCATCCGTCGCTCTCGTACCTGTTCTCGGGACTCTTCATCGGGCCGACGAGTCAGGCGCCGCGCGTCGACGAAGCGCGGCTCGACGCGCTCTACGAACTCGAGATCGCGTTCGCCGAAGTGCCGCCGCGCACGATCGCCAAAGTCTCGCCGTGGCTCGTCGACCGTATCTTCCGCAACTTGCTGATCGACGTCACCGGCAGCACGCACCGCACCGAGATCTGCATCGACAAGCTCTACTCACCCGACGGCCCCACCGGACGCCTCGGCCTCGTGGAGTTCCGCTCGTTCGAGATGCCGCCGCACGCGGAGATGAGCCTCGCGCAACAGCTGCTCATCCGCGCGCTGATCGCGCGCTTCTGGAAAGATCCGTACGACAACGGGCTCGTACGCTGGGGCACCGCGTTGCACGACCGCTTCATGTTGCCGCACTTCGTGTGGACCGATTTCCTCGACGTGCTGCGCGACCTCAACGATCACGGCTTCGCCTTCGACGCGGAATGGTTCCGTCCGCACTGGACGTTCCGCTTCCCGGAATACGGCAGCGTGCAGTACGACGGCGTGAAACTCGAACTGCGCGGCGCGCTCGAACCGTGGAACGTGATGGGTGAAGAAGCATCGGCCGGCGGCACCGTGCGGTACGTGGACGGCTCGCTCGAACGCTTGCAAGTGACGATCTCGGGCCTCACCGTCGGACGGCATCACGTGCTGGTCAACGGGCGGCGCGTGCCGCTCACCGCGACGTCGATCGATGCCGCGATCGGCGGCGTGCGGTATCGCGCCTGGCGCGCGCCGCATGCGTTGCACCCGACGATCGCGCCGAACGTACCGCTCGTCTGCGAGATCTGGGATGCGTACGTGCAGCGGTCGCTGGGCGGCTGTACGTATCACGTCGCGCATCCGGGCGGCCGCAACCACACCACGTTTCCGATCAACGCCTACGAGGCCGAAGGGCGCCGGCTCGCGCGCTTCGAGCCGTTCGGCTTCACGCCCGGCACGTTCACGCCGCCGCCCGCGTCGACCAACCTCGACTTCCCGCACACGCTCGATCTCCGGCGTCCCTGATCGATGGCCAACGCCGCACCGCTCTTCGGGGAAGAAGCCCTCGGCCGTTACGACGAGATGCTCGATCGCAGCGGTGCGGTGCGGCCGCATTGGCAGCGTCTCGCCGCCGCGTTGACGGCGATGTCGCCGGAGCAGTACGCGCAGCGGCGCGAGTCGGCGATGCGCATGGTCCGCGAGAACGGCGTGACGTACAACGTGTACGACGAAGCCTCGGGCCTCGCGCGCGAATGGCAGCTCGACATCGCGCCGTTCGTCGTCAGCGCCGACGACTGGTCGGTGATCGAGGCGGCGGTGACGCAGCGCGCGCGCCTTGCCGAGGCGATCTTGCGCGACGTCTACGGCGAACAGCGCTTGATCGCAAGCGGCGTCATCCCGCCGCAACTCGTGCTCGGCCACCCGCACTACTTGCGCGCCCTGCACGGCGTGCGTCCCGCGTCGGGCGTTCACGTCCACCTCTACTCGGCCGACATCGCGCGCGCGACCGACGGCTCGTGGACGGTGCTCTCGAGCCGCGCCGACGCGCCGACCGGCCTCGGCTACGCGCTCGAGAATCGCATCGTCGTCAGCGAGACGTTTCCCGAACTCTTCGAGGAGTTGCGCGTGCAGCGGTTGGCGAGCTACTTCCGCCAATTTCGCGAAGCCGTCACGGGGCTCGCGGATGCGAACGGCGGACACGCGGTACTGCTCACGCCCGGACCGTACAACGAAGCGTACTTCGAACACGCGTACCTCGCGCGTTATCTCGGCCTCGAACTCGTCGAGGGCGACGATCTCTCCGTGCGCGACGGCCAGGTGTACTTGCGCACGCTCGGCGGCCTCGCGCGCGTCGCCGTGATCTTCCGCCGGCTCGATTCCGATTTCGCCGACCCGCTGGAACTGCGCGCCGATTCGGCGCTCGGCATTCCCGGGCTCGTCGACGTGATTCGCGCCGGCAACGTCGTCGTCGCGAACGCGCTCGGCGGGGGCGTGGTGGAATCGCCCGCACTCGACGCCTATTTGCCCAACGTCGCGCGCGCGCTCTTGGGCGAAGATCTGCTCGTGCCGGACATTTCGACGGTCTGGTGCGGCACCGCGTGGGGGCGCGCCGAGGGGCTCGCCCGCCTGCGCCGTGGGATCGTCCGCAACGCGTTCGATGCATCGCCACTGTTCTCGCGCGGCTCGACCGCGCGCTTCGGCGCGGATTTCAGCGACGACGAGATCGCGCGCTTCAGCGCCGATCTCGAGCGCCGCGGCCCGGCCGTCGTCGTGCACGACGTCGTGCCCCCCGGCGTCGCGCCCACGTTCGAGCACGGGACGTTCGCGTCGCGCCCGATGACGTTGCGCGTCTTCGTCGCGTGGACGCCGAGCGGTTACGTCGTGATGCCCGGCGGCCTCGCGCGCATCGCCGCCGACGACACGGTGCGCGCGCTCTCGATGCAGTCCGGCGCGGCGAGCAAAGACGTGTGGGCGCTCGCGCGCGGCCCGGTCGACACGTTCAGCCTGCTGCGGCCGCCGAGTTCGCGCGTGGAAATCCGCCGATCGGGGAACGAAGCGCCGAGCCGAGCGATGGACAACCTCTTCTGGCTCGCGCGCTACGCTGAGCGCACGGAGAACCTGATCCGCGCGGTGCGCGCGGTCGTGTTGCGGCTCGCCGGCGACACGGGGTTCACCGCGACGATGAATGCCGTCGACCTCGCGCGACGCCTCTTGCTGCCGCTCGAGCTCGTGAGCGAAGCGGCGATCGCGGAAGCGGCGGCCGGCGACGATGCACTGCTGCGCGCGGAAGTCCGCGAACTGATCTACGGCAAGGAGCCGACGGGATTGCAGCATTTGCTGCGCCGGGTCAGCCGCACCGCATGGGCGGCGCGCGACCGGCTTTCGCTCGACACGTGGCGCGCGATCTACTCGCTCACGACGTTCGACGAGCGCCGGCACGACCCGGCGCCGACGCTCGACGGAACCGGCGCGCGCGCCTATCTCGACATGCTCGTGCGCCGCTCGGCCGCGCTTTCCGGACTCGCCGCCGAGAACATGACGCGCGGCAACGACTGGCTCTTCTTCGACCTCGGCCGGCGCATCGAACGGGCGCTCTCGATCTGCGATCTCGTGCGGCACACGCTGGTCGGAACGCCGGCGCGCGAGAGCGCGGCGGTGCAGGTCGCGCTCGAGATCGCCGACAGCTCGATGACCTATTCGTATCGCTACCGGAACGCGTTCCAGATCGCGCCCGCGATCGATCTGCTCGTGCTCGACGCGAGCAACCCGCGCGGGATCGCCTTCCAAGCGGATGCGATCGTCGACCACACGCTCGATCTGCCGATGGTCACCGACGTGCAGCGTGGCAATCGCGCGCGCACGCTGGCCGGCCGGCTCTACACGACGATGGCCTCGGGCGATGCGTTCGCGCTCGCCGCGCTCGACGCCGGCGGCGAACGCAGCGCGCTCGCGACGCTGTTGACCGAGGTGGAAGACACGATCGCCAAGATCGCCGATGCGGTCGGCGATGCCTACCTGCAGCATCTCCCGCGGCTGCGCGCGTGATGCACTACCGCGTCCGTCACCGCACGACGTACACCTACAGCCGCAACGTCGCCTACTCGCGCTTGATCGCGCACCTCGTGCCGCGCGCCACGGCGCGTCAGCGTCCGCTGAGCTTCGACGTCGACGTCACGCCGCGGCCGCTCGAGCGCTATCAGCGCTCCGACTACTTCGGCAACACGACCAGCTGGTTCACGATCGACGAGCCGCACGACAAGCTCGACATCATCGCGCAGAGCGAGGTCGCGGTCGAGCCGCTCGCCGAACTCTCACCCGAATCGACCGATGCGTGGGAAGCGGTGCGGCGGCGTTTCGAGTTTCCGGCCGACGCGCCGACGCGCGAGGTCGTGCAGTACGTCTTCGACACGCCGCTCACCGCAGCGAACGCCGACGTCTTCGCCTACGCCGACGCGATCTTCCGCCCGGGCCGCCCGCTCCTTGCGTGCGCCCTCGAGCTCAACGCGCGCATCCACGCCGACTTCCGCTACGACAGCGAAGCGACCGACACGCGCACGACGGTCGAAGACGTCTACCGGTTGCGCGCCGGCGTGTGTCAGGATCTCGCGCACGCGGGCATCGCCGCGACGCGCTCGATGGGGCTCGCGGCGCGGTACGTGAGCGGGTATCTGCTCACGCAACCGGCGCCCGGTCAGGAGCGGCTGATCGGGGCCGACGCGAGCCATGCGTGGTTCGCCGTGTGGATTCCGCCCTATGGCTGGGTCGACTTCGATCCGACGAACGACATGCTGCCGAGCAGCGAGCACATCACGATCGGCTGGGGCCGCGATTTCGGCGACGTGTCACCGATCCACGGCATCATCACCGGCGGGAGCGAGCACGAAGTCGAGGTCGGCGTCGACGTCGTGCCGCTCCCGGCATGACCTAGAACTGACGCTCGAACGCGTCGAACGCGACCTCTTCTTTCCACTCCAATGCTGCGCGCGGGCTCGCGGCGAGGAACGCGCGGCAGGCCGGCGCCGCCGGCACGTCCGTGAGCGTCTGACCGCTGCATGCCGGCACCATCGTGCCGAAGCCCTCGGGTTGACTCCACAGGTCGGCGCCGCCGATGAAGGCGTGCTCGAGACTGTCGCGGACCATCTTCTTCAGCTCGTAGTAGTCGAGGTGATAGGTGCGCGTATCGAAGTCGAACATGTGCAACAGATCGATGCGGCCGACGCCTTCGTCGTCCGTCGCGATCGATACGGGCACGCCGGCGGCGATGTAGACGGGCAGCATGTAGTGACCGCCGGCGACCTCGACCATGATGTCCTTCTGCTTCATCTCGGCGAGCAGCGCTTCCGGATCGTGTTCGTAGAGCACGTCGAGGCCGTGGCCGATTCGCGTCGCGCCGGCGAGCTCGATCGCTTCGTGGATCTCTCCCGGCTGGTTCATGTCTTCGAGCGGCACGAGACCCGGCCGCAGTTCGCCCGCGTGCATCGTCAGCTTCACCTTCGGGTAGAGCTTGTGAAAGTACGCGAACATGTGCATCTGGATGTCGTAGTTGCGCAGCGCCTTGAAGTCGTCTTGCGATTCGACCGGATTGACCGACACGACGCGCGAGTCGACGTTGGCGAGTTCGAACGCTGTCTGGATCTGGGCGAAGGCGACTTCATTGGTGCGGTCGCGCAGTACTTGGAAGATGTAGCGCATCGTGATGTTGCAGCCGACGTCGGGCGTCGGTCCGTCGCAGCCGAGGATCTTGCGGCTGCCGGCGATGCCCTCATCGAGATTTTTGCGGCTCTCGGCGACGAGCTCGGGCACGCCCGCGGCATCGAGCTTCGCACGCATCTGGTCGAAGTTCGGCGTCCAACCGACCTTCTCGCCGAGTGCCATCGACTTGAACTTGTCGGGCGAGAGATCGGTCTCGATGTAGAGTTCGTGCTCGAGCGCCGCGCGGTGCTCGACCTGCGCGAGCTCCTGGCCCCAATGCTTGTTCACGACGAGATCGAACTTGAAGAACGTCTCGAAGAAGTGGATCTCGGGGCTATTGTCGAGATTGCCCGGCACGTAGTTGCGCGCGGAGAGCACGTCGATCGTCTTGTTGCGGAACTGCAGGTCGTCGATCGCGTGTTGCGCGGGGAAGATGCCCTTCGATGCATCGCACGGCGGCGGAAGGATCGAATACGTGCTGTCGATGCAATCGCCGTCCTCGACCGCGTAATCGATGTAGCTCTCCGCGTAGACGGCGCCGGTGAGGTGGTGATGCAGATCGCCGCCCTTGGGAATCTTCTCGAGGAAGAGCGTCAGCGCGGTCGGGTTCTGCGGGTACGCGGCGACCGCGGCCGCGAGCGCCGCCTCGGTGCGCTCCGCCGGCGTGGGCGTCGTGGCCGCACGCGTCACCGACGCCCCGGCACAGGCGACAAACGCCGCAGTCATGATGACGGCACGCAAAATCGAGCGTATCCCAGATGATTGCAAACTCATATGCGTTCGTCGTTTATCCGGCGTTCCGGCGAGTCTTTGCGCCATATGATACAACGTCGTCCCGATCGCGAATGCGGATGATCCTCGAAACGCCGCTCCAACGGTGCGTCCTGTATGGCGCTCGTCAGCGCGTTGAGCCAAAGAGCTGATGCGCGATTTCAGCGAACGAGGAGAACGCCGTCACGCTGATTCCGCGCTCACGGCAGTAGGCTTCCAGGGCTCGGCCGCGCTTGGCGAAGCGCACGTCGGCGACGGACGCGGCCTCGAAATCGCTGATGCCGTCGCCGACGTAGACCGTATGCGCGCCGCGATCGCGCGCCGCCCGGACCCGTGCCGCTTTATCGTGCGCGTTGGGCGAGTCGTCGATGAATTGGATCGTCCAGCCATCCGGAGAAAAATCGACGTCGTTGGCGAGCACGTCGACGCTCACGCCGGACCGCGCCAACGCATCGTGGATGACGGTCGCGATGCCGCTCGAGATCACCGCGATGGAAGCACCGTGCGCGCGAACCGCGTCGACGAAGGCGCCGAACGTCGGATCGACACGGGCATGCCGCTCGACCCACCCGAGCGTCTCCGCGCGCGAGAGACGCATCGCCTTGGCTTGACGCAGAAAGGCGCCGCGTACGGTGATTCGGCCGTCCGCGAGATCCGCTTCGAGTTCGTTCGCAAACGCATCGCCCACGGTCGCACGCGCCATCGCGTCGACCGTATCGATGTCGGTGATCGTGCCGTCGAAATCGACGAAAACCGCCATCGGCACAGCACCTTCCACCGATGCGCAGTTTATTCGGCTACGATGAATCTCCGCTCGCCGGCGCACGGCGAAATCGTGTGCATCGCGGCCGAGAAGGCGAGCTGATCGCTGTCCCTCGACGACGGTTCGCTGCACGCGAACCGCTGCTCGGGATGACTGGGGAGGGCGGGCGCGCTCATTTCGGCGATGGGGACGATGACGGGAGCGGAGAGGGTGATGCGGACGGTGATGGCGAGGCCGACGGCGCCGGGTGCGCGCCGGTGACGCTTCCGCCGCCCTGCGGCAATTCGCGCGGCTCCACGAACGTGATGCCGATCCCGGGGACGTAGATCAGTCCGGGGCGCCCGCCTTGGATGTCGATGCCTTTGGCCTTCGCCTGGTCCGACGTCAGCACGCTCACGTAGGCGCAGCCAACGAAATCGCGGAAAGCCGCGAACGCCGCTTCCTGTTGCGCGCTCGG